>Ga0163109_10002923_pt1 | contig 13136 bp, 8 predicted proteins | sample CRUFie1St13metaG_FD_108704 | JGI IMG/M metagenome (GOLD analysis project Ga0163109, IMG submission 108704) | Marine microbial communities from the Costa Rica Dome - CRUD Field 142mm St13 metaG | ecosystem: Environmental > Aquatic > Marine > Oceanic > Photic zone | place: Costa Rica: the Eastern... | reverse complement strand
TGGTATTGCCATTGCTTGTTGTATTGGTATTTTAACCCATGCCATATTATATTTCCTTATATCCTTACGGTTGTACTAAGCCGCCCTCTATGAAAAATGCCCCACCGGAGCCGCCGCTTTGTCCAGCTATACCTCCAAAAGAATAATTTGTTCCAGTTTCAGATCCAGTCCAATCATTTAATGGAGTGATATAATCTGAATGATAATAAACATTATAATTTGAAGTTCTAGGATATCCACCTACTGTTGTAATATGTACTTGTCCAACAGGTTGATTGTTATGACCTTGTTTATTCAGAGTATATAATCCTTCTGTTGTATTTCTTGCAATAGATGTTGCGGCTGAAATAGTTGTTGCTTCTTGACTCGACGAATGACTTTGTCCTGGTATACTTAAAATTACGTTAACATAATTTCCATCATCTAATAGTGTTCCGGTATTTACACTTGGATCGTGTAACAAAATTTGACTAGTTCCGCCAGGTGCTCCTGTGTAATTATTTTGACCAGGATTATTTTGATTTGTAGAAGCGTTTATACTTGCCCAATATTTGGCGCCAGATTGTCCTCCAGACAAATATAATTTCCCTCCAGTAGGAATAGTAACATTCCATTTATATGTCATTTTTCTTGCAGAAGGTGAACTAGCACTAGTACGAACAGCTGATGCTTGGGTAGATGTAATTGTATATGTTGTCGTAGCCGGAGCAGTCCAAGTAATATATTGTGCCGTAGTAGGATCATCACTAAAAGAATTTCCAGTTGTTACTGCATATTCTCCTATATCTGAAGGTTGTGTTGCGGTATACTGACTTGAATAATCACTAAATGATTGATTGTGCATGTATGTGTTGTTCCTAATAGCATGTTGGTGATAAATGTACGTTTGACCTCCATTATTAGTAATTGAAGAAATTCTGTAAGGTCCGTCAACTCTAAACGATCCTATTACACCTGGCTGACTCCAAAAATAAAGTTCTTTAGTTTCTCGAATAAATGCAAAACCAAGCCCGTTATTTTGTGCTGGTAAATCTGCTACTGTATTATAAAGAACTGCTTGACCACGCAAACCGGCTAATACTCCTGTCGCATCATTCAAATCTTGAATATCCGTACTTGCATTTAGTGTAGGTACAGTTGGTCTAAAAGATTTTGCACCTGCTGTTTGCCATCCACCTTTGGAACTATTATAATTAAATTTTCTTCTATTACGCCATGTATATGATGCGCTGTTACTTGGACTACCTGGAAAACCTATTTTACTCATGATGCATACCCCGATGAAGCAGACCCGCCATATTTTTGATAATCTATGTCTCCGATGTCGGTCGCTGTTGAATTTGTTTGTATTGTAAACTGTTGTATTTCTCTAATATTAGAAAACGAACCACTGCCAGATGGTCTTTCATAACCGCTAATTGCATACCCGTATGTTCCGTTAGATAAGCACATATGTTCTTTCTTTTCAACTGACAGATCGCCAAAATTAGTAGAATTTCCGGTAGTAGCCATTGTTATATAATCAGTTTTATTAGATGCCGCCTGTCCATATTGATTATTAGCACCTGCAATAAAAACACCTCTTGTCTCGTCATGACAGCCCGATCCCGTCTCTCTACCATCTTGAAGATCACCAAAATTAGTAGCATTGCCTGGTGTTGCAATTGTAATGTAAGCTATTGTGTCTATATAATTTCCAGCGGTCACTTTTCCACCTGCATAAATTCCACGAGTTTTATCACTTACACCAGTATCTCCCATCTGTTGTGAAAATTCAGTCTGATCTCCGAATACTGTAGCATTACCGGTAGTATCTATTGTTATATATTGTATAGCATCAGTACCATCGTTATTTGAACCAACACAACCAAAAAATACACCATATATTCCATCACCTGTGCCAGCACCTAATTCACAAGTTTGAGTCAATTGACCAAAACTATTTACTTCGTCAGTAGTTGGATCAGGTATTGACATATAAGCTAGTCCTGTTCCTTTTTTGCAAAAAACCATTCGAGATCCGTTTGTAGTTGATCCACCACTATTTGTAGATCCATTAATTGTCGAGTCGGAAAAATTACCAACAGTTGTACCAGTAACTAGATTGAAATATTCTACTCGTCTTGAGGCTGATGAGTTTGAACCGCCTCCACCAGCAATTACTCCTCTATCACCGTACAATACTTCAGCTGGAGTATATACTGTTGATATTTCTGATTTATACCAGCTTTCTCCTGAGTATACATACATTCTATTAGTATCTTGTGCATAAGCTAACTGCCCATCATGTACACCAATACTTTGTGAAAGTACGTCAACTTCTGTTGGATACACAGGAATTGTCGAACTTGCATTACTTAATAAATTTGAATTATCTACTAAACTGCTTACATCTGTAACATTTGTAGGACCACTACTTACTGGTGATCTAGTACCTTTTCCCCAAACACCTAGTTCACTGTTGTATTCATAAAGTTTAGAATCAACAATAAGTTGTTTTTTATTAAATGGATTACTTGGAAAACCAATCTTTGCCATTATTTTTCCCCTTTATGGAACATCATCTTGATCATAAACTTTTTTCCATTCTGTACCATCATATACATACATATCTGATGTATCTATTTTAAATACTAATTGCCCAGCTGATGGAGTAGCAATTGCATTAATTGCATCTATATCATTACGAACTAGTATTTCATTTGCAGGATCCTTTAGTATATTTGTACTATCATTGAGATCGCTAAGATCTGTAATAGGTAATCCAGTTTGTGCAACTGTAAGTGGTGTGTATCTTTCCCATACTTCTGCATTTGAATTATATTGATAAGACCTATTATTAAATGTAAAAATACCAGGACTTGCTCCAGGTATTACGTACTCAAACATTGCTTGACTGCCACTACCGCTTTCATCATTACTTTGAAAAAATATACGTGTACCGTCGGCTGATAAATGCATTTGAGACGGATAACCTGCGCCATCTGCACTTGTACTTTTATATATATTATTAAATGAAACTGTGGAAATATCCCACGGAGTTGACATATCGTACTGCCAAATACCTTCGTCTGCATCACTGTTTAAGTTATGTGCTAGATATATTTTTGTACCATCTGGACTCAGCGCAATGCCATGTGATTGTACACTTTCTGTACCCCATGTTAATTTACTTGCACTAGCTGATGCTGTTGATATTGACCACGGAGATGATAGTGTATATTCTATTACTTCGTAAGGCCATCCTGCTTTATTTGCATATAGTTTAGTTCCGTCAGGTTTCCACCAAATCGATTCGTAATTTCCAGAACCACTAACACCTAATGTAAATGATATAGTTGTAGAAATACCACTAATGTCAAATGCACTATTACAAGCATATTCTGCAATACCACCATTACTAGCCGCCATATATGCTTTAGTGCCGTCATCTTTCCAACTTAAAAATTGCCAAGCAAATGCGCCAATAGCAGAAGAGGCTCTGTCAACTTTGTTTGTTGCTGTTGATAGATCATACGGTGTAGTTAAGTCCCATTGACTTGCGCCATACTGAGGTGTTGAAGTTCTATACTGTGCATAAAACTTTGTGCCATCATCATTAAATGTAGTCCAATCACTGTTCGCATAATTTGAACCAAATGTGCTCGTAAAAATTGTTCTGTTTGTTGGACTACTACCTGTAGCGTTACTTACATCTCCAGTGCCACCTACAGAAGGAAACCCTATCGCCATTCACTAAATTCCTATAATTATTCTATAGTATTTAGCCCTCTGTAGTTTCTTCAGAAACTTCTTCTTCTTCTGTAGTATCTTCTGTATTTTTAGGAAGTAAGTTATTCATATATTCAGTGTTGAAAATATCTTTTTTACCATAAATGCGCTCAGTTGTGGCATCAGCAAACTGAAAATACTTATCACCCATTTGATCTAAAAACTCTTCCAAATGATTACTGTGCAAAACAATATTTTTAGCAATTTGTTCGTTTACAAATTTAATATATCCGCTAACTTCAGTTAAACCAATTTGTGGATGTATACCGTACTGTTGCATATATTCAATTGTAGCAGTACTTGCACGACCGCCATCCATTAAGTTACGATACATTAGTTCAAACGCACGTCTGATATGATGTTTTTTCTCTGATGCTTCGAACTGTTCTTCATCCCAATCATCAATATTATTTTTTTCTTTAAGTGCTTCGTAACTGTCGATTAGTGTTGCAATGTCTTTAAACGATCCATTAATTTTACTTTCAAGTGTACTAATACTAACAAAGGCTAGTCTTAGTTTTGCTTGTAATACATTGTCATCTGGATCTTGTGCTACTTTATTTTGTAGTTTTTCAATCTTTTTCAATTGCTTTGCATGACTAACTTGTGCTTCGGCTAGTGCCATTTTACGCTTTTCAACTTCAGCCATAACTTGTCGCATCATACGCATCGGCGATTGTCCATTAAGCATTGTAATACTCATCATACTTAATGTAGTTTGTGTATTGTTACGATCAAAGAAACGTGTTTTTGCTTCAATTTCAGGCAAGCCTGCGTTTACTTTTGCAACTGCATTTTTATTGATAACATCCTTAGTTACTGTTGGCATGTTAAAAGTAACTTGATTATCTCCATTAATAATCTGTGTTGTTTGTTCTTCAACTTTATCTAAAGAAGTATTTTTATTAGTCATACTTTAGCTCCATATTAACTACTACTATAATTTATTTATGTGAAGTTGTCAAGTGGTTTATGACGCATTTCCTGATACAGAATTTATATCATATCCTACAACTGTCATATCTGCATAATCTGTTGCATTTCCTGTTGTCTGAATTGTAACCTTATCTATGGTATTGTAGCTTACGGTATTACTATTGTGGCCACCTACAGTGGTACTATAAGTTCCATCTGAGGCAGAGCCACTTTTCATTCTTGCTACATATAAATCGCCAAAATTGTTAGTATTACCTGTTGTTTGAATAGTAACGTAGCTTATGGTACTGATATTGTTGCCACCAATTATTAAACCCCTTGTAGCATCAGAAGATCCTGAATGATTTTGTGTGTTGGGGTGATCTCCAAAATCTGTAGCGTTACCTAGAGTCTGCGTTGTCACATATTCCATAGAGTTGCCGTTACCATCAGCAATAACACTACGAGTTGCATCGTTAAAAGCACTTCCGTTGTAATAATTCCCAAGTAAGTCACCAAATTCTGATCCATCACCTGTTGTTTGTATAGTTATATACTCTATGGCATTTGATAGAGAGCCATTGCTGTTTACCCCTCCTACGCTAATTCCTCTTATACCGTCTGAGGTCATCATGTGATCTCTTTTTATTTCATTCAGATCACCAAAGTCTGAGGCATTTCCTCCATAGGCTATATTGATATAATCAATAACATCTATGTTTACAGCACCAGCCCAGTTACTACCTGTAACGGAAGTTCCGCCTGCAAATATACCTCTACTAGCATCTCCACATGCCGCAAGTTTATACTTTGAAGCAGAAAGATTACTAAAGTCTTGAGCATTTCCTGCACTGGTTATGCTAAAATACTCTAATGTATCTGACGCAACTAGAGTTGAACTATCATCTAATCCAATGTGATAAACATGTCTATCACCATACCAGGACGGAAAGGCAAGTATCCAATCAGTAGGACTTGTATCTGTTTGTCCACCAGATGATGCTGTAAATGTTAAACTAAATGAACCGGCGTCAGTATCTGTTGTACTCGGAGTAACAGTAAACACATTATCTGCTTGTGAAACTGTTGCTGTACTGCCAAGTGAACCTGCTGTTACACTATAACTATACGTTAGTGGTGTTCCGTCTACATCTGTAGCTGTAACTGTAATTACTGTTGGTGTTCCATCAGTAGATAGGTAAAAAGGAGTTCCATTTGAACCTGCATCTAAGACGCTACTAATAACAGGTCCGTAAGGCGGTAAAGCAGTATTGTAAACTTGATATCCAGATCCTGATGCTCTTGTAGTACCAGTTGTTGTAGTTGATGTTGTAACACTTGTTACACTAGCAATTCCGTTGTTTACTTCAAAAGTTGAACCGTTGCTATATATTACTAAATCATTATATTCAGAAATAATTACATCAATCCCAAGACTGTTACCAGGGTCGTTATATGTTCCTGTTTGTATAAGTTGCGAATTTGATGGTAATACATATATACCTAGAGCTGTAAACGCTAAACCTGTAGAACTAGTTGACGCAGATGATACTATAACTAAATTATTATTATTATCTAAAACTAGACCAGTATCAGATCCGATACTTGGAGAAAATTCCATGGAACGAATTAATACACCGTCTGGATCAAAAAATCCAATTCTATTACTGCCACCAACTACTATTATAAAGTCGTCTGCATCTACTAATAGCTGGCGTACTGAACCTAGTCTGGTTGTGTTGTCTACAGTAGTAGTTCCATCGGTATCCTGTCCAATATGTCTTTGCCATAATATATTTCCATCGTCATCTAATTTTAAAAGCCAATCTCTGTCACTTTGTGAACCGTTGTCATATGTAAATCCATATCCGCCAAGTATTAAATTATTTTCAGAATCTGTAGCAAATCCTCTTACTTCAATGACAGGTGTCTCGCTTGTACAATAATGTTTTTGCCACTGTAGTGTACCGTCTGACGAATGTTTTGTAACAAAAACATCTTTACGTGGATTAGATACTCCTAAATCTTGTTCTCTTTTAGCAGATACACCAGTTGTGTATATGTTCCCATTGTTATCAATAATAGCACGACTAAAGTTCCCGTCATATATAGATGTTCCATATGTAAGTTTTCTACTCCATGTAATAGACGGCGTAGTCTGCGATATATCCCATTTTTGAATAAAACTTGCTGTTAGATCATTATCTCTACAACCGATAACTGCTATATTATTTGCTTTATCAATTTGTATTGATTCGACAAGCATTTTACTATTAGCATTGCTGGTGGCATAATTATTATCGTATACAACACTTTCCCAGATAAGATTGCCAGTAGGCGATACTTTAGCAAATATACCTCCATAATCGCCGCCGTTTGTTTTCCCCCAATAAACATAATATATGTTACCATCAGCGTCTGTATCAGAATCTGACATCGGATCGTTGCCAGCATTAACTGTAAGTATAGATGACCACGATAGTGAAGGTAAACCCGAACTTGGATTATTTAATTTCCATATTGCAGGTTTATAACTAGAGGCACTAGTTTCAAGCCCTGGAATGTTTATACTATTATCATTTGGATCGATTGAAATTCCGTTGAGATAATCGTTACTTACTACCCAGTTAACATCTGCTTTAGATAATAAAGTATAATGATAATCACCTGCTAGTGTATATGTTGAAAGTGCTACATCAGAAAACGTACCAGTACTGTACCAGGCTGCTCCATTACTTATATATAACGTATTAGTGCTACCTCCTACCCATGCTGTTGCACCATTTGGTGAATTGGATGGTAGTTCGCTAACTGAATTATAAACTGCTAATGTTAAACCTGACATTATTATGCATTACCTTGTGTTGTAGCAGTATTGCTATCAGCAATAGTAAGATCACCTATAGATGTTGAATTGCCACTTGATGCTATTGTAATTCTACTAATAGTACTAAGAGTAACTGATGGACTATAACTATTAGTTTGAAGACCACCTGCTACTGCTCCGTATGTTCCATCATTAGCACCATTGTAGCAACCATACGCTCCGCCTTCGATTGAAGCATTAGTACTTCCAACATTTAAATCACCGTGATTTGTACAGCTACCTCCACTACTAAGATTTAATCTCTGTAAAATATTAACTGATCTGTTATTAATATTATTTCCTGCAAATCCTGAGCCGCCATATCCACCACACCATACACCGTATGTTCCGTCATATACTGCACCTGAATATCCAATACCACTGTGTCCTAGCGTACCAAGACTAGTAGCACCTGCAAGTGTATCAATAGTAACATAGTCGATTACATTAGACCATGAACTAGCATATCCTCCTGCAAATACACCTCTTGTACCATTTGTACATGCTCCAGCCATTGGATCACGCTGAGTTGATGTCAGCCCCATGTATTCACTAGCAGAACCTACAGTAGCTATAGTAATACGATCAATTCCGCCGGTATTACTAGTACCATCTGCAAAAACACCATATGTTGCATTTTGTGTAGAACCACCTTCATTATGATTAGCGCCTATACTACCCCAAGATGCCGCATTACCTAATGTTGCTACTGTTACATATGATGCCGCACCTCCTGTAGAATTAAGTGCTAGGTTTCCATCACTAACTGACAATGTATTACTTGTTGAAGTAATTGTATTTTCGCCAAACAAACTAGCAGATCCACTTGATTGTCCAACATTAAAATATTCTATTCTGTTGCCACCGCTAGTACCAGTAGTATCTGTCATAAAGGTAATGCCACGGTTCCCAAATATATTAGCAGGTTGTTGGAAAGTCAACGAAAAGTCTGCAACACTTGTAACGTCATTAGCTCCATCGCTAACTGTAAATGTTAATCCAAAAGTTCCTGCATCTGCTTCTGTTGTACTTGGAGTAATGGTAAATTCATTATTTGATTGACTTACTGACGCTGTACTGCCAAGTGAACCAGTTGTTACACTATAAGAATATGTCAGTGTCATATTCTCAGGATCAGTTGCTGAAACTGTAATTACTGTTGCAGTACCATCTGTTGCTAAACTAAATGGAGTTGTATTTGAACTTGCATCTTCTACACTTACTATTACTGGAACATCATTTGTTAGTGTAGTACTATACCAACCACTTCCGTTACTGATATATAATTGATTTGTAGTTCCACCTACCCAAGCCATATCGCCGTTACTAATACCTGTTGTTGGTAAATCTTGTGTGGTATTATAAACAGTTGCAATGTTACTTGCAAAATTAGTTGTGTCCCACTTAGTACCATCCCAGGTGTAAGTCACACCATTTATAACTAAGGTTTGATTGTTAGTTGGATTAGATGGAAAATTTTGTGCCATAATAGAATGCTCCTATAACGTATTTATCTAAGAAGCAAATACCTTTATGATGCGTTTCCTGAACAACCTTGTCTTTCATACATCCATGAACCTCCTACGCTTGGCATAGATCCAAATTGAGTAGCGTTGCCTGGTGTTGCAATTGTAATTACATCAATATTGTTGTACCAAGTGGATCCGCTATAACCACCCCAGAATATACCTCTTGTTGCATTATTTGTTGCACCAACTGCTCGTTTTGTGTGTTGAAGATTTCCAAAATTTACAGCATTACCAGGAGTATCCATAGTTATGTATTCGATTGTATTATTATGGCTACCGGTATATCCCAATGCATATACTCCATATGTTGCGTCACTGAGTCCTGATGGCCAACTTGCACCTGTCGACATATCACCAAATGTTGTAGAAGTAGAAGAAGTACTAAATGATGCACTTTCTATTTTCGAAGTATAAGATGGTCCGGTAGCAGGAGATCCGCCAACACAAAAACCTTTACTAGCATTTGCTATTCCACCACCTTGATAAAAAGTTGCAACTTGTAAATCACCAAAATCTGTTGGTCTTGTTGATGTTTGTGCAAATGTAAATCTTTGAATTTGTGTTTGATAACCTTGTGCTAATCCATCAACTGGAGTAGCATTAGACTGATATCCACCCATCATCATTCCGTATGTACCATTACTTTGCATATTATATGCTGTGTTCAAATTACCATAAGCCGCACCGTCACCAAATGATACACTGTTACCTTGAGTAGCAAAAGTCAAATAACTCATTGTGCCTTGAAGGGAGTTACCATTCCAAACACCTATTGTAGCATCACTTGCAGCCGATGTATAGTTACCCGCCCCTACCAAGTCTGCCCAATACGAAGCATTACCATTTGTAGAAATATCAAGAACAGCGGCATACTCAGTATAAGGACTAGAGTTTTGTTGATAATGTAGTAATCCTCTATCACCATACCAAGGTGTAAAGAAAGATAAATCAAATTCAGCAGTATCAGTAGAAGTTTCAACTCCGTCTGTTACACTAAAGGTTAATTCAAATGTACCAACATCAGCAGGATCACTTGTACCAGGTGTAAGTGTAAATTCATTTGCTTGTGCTCCAGTTCCTTGTGTAACGGTTGCTGTAGTTCCAAGTGATCCGCTAGTTACACTATAACTATAAGTTAACGGAAATCCCTCTGGATCAGTTGCTGAAACTGTAATTACAGTAGGTGTGCCATCAGTTGCAAAATTAAATGGAGTAGTGTTTGCGCTTGCATCTTGTACGCTATTAATTACTGGAACACTATTAGTTGTATCTACTTTGCTCCATCCAGATCCGTTATATAGATACAAGTTATTGTTTCCTGTTACATATCCTAATGAACCTGCGTCAGGTGTTGCTGTATTCATTGCTGATGTATCAGCATATGTAGTTACACCTGCTCCGCCGCCACTTGCTCCACTACCGCCAACTTGTGTTGCTCGCCATTTACTAGAAGCACTAGCGTAAGTATATGTAATACCGTTTATTACTGTTGTATCACCGTTTGTTGGACTGTTTGGAAAATTTTGTGCCATTCGTTATTCCTTTATGCGGCGGCAGCGGCAGCCGCTTGCCTTCCAGTTGTTAAATCACCAAAACTAGATGCATTACCTGGCGTTGCAATTGTAATTGTTTCTATCTGTTCAATATGACTATCAACACCACTGTTTTCTCCACCAACAATAAAACCGTATGTTAAATTGTCAGTTCCTGCACAATAATAACGTGCATGTGTTAGAGATCCAAATGAAGATGAATTGCCGGTCGTATCTACAGTAATATATTCTAGGTCTACACTGACCCCTACGCCAGAACCAATCTCGTCTGGTCCAAATACTGCATAAGTAGCATCTGACATACCAGCATTATGAGTCAGCGAATCGCCTGTAGTATTACCAAATACTGCCGCATTACCAGGAGTTGCAATATCAAAATATTCCATTACTATACCACCCCAGGATCCTGTAACTACTCCCCTTGATGATCCTGCAGGAGAAGTTGCTGACTGTGATGTAGTATGATTGTTTACCATATCGCCATGATCTGTAGTATTACCTAGTGTCTGTACTGTAAATCTATCCATGACTTTAAGATCTACTTGAGTACCATTACTGCTTGAACCTAAGCCTCCAGCTAATATTAAACCATAAGTGTAATCACTACACCCACCTGCTAAAGTTTTAGAACCATTTGTTATAGTTCCAAACGCTTGTGCATTACCAGGAGTAGCAACTGTAATATATTGAATAGTATCAACTACTGGATTCCAACCACCAGCAAATATACATCCTCTTCCTCCTGGACCATCAGCAAGTGCTCCTTGACGATAAGATGTTGTTGATAGATTTCCAAATACTGTTGAACCAGTATGAGGAACTGCCGTAGACCAATAGTCCATAGTATCTGAAAGGCCATTTGATGTTACACCAGCAGAAGCAAATGCTCTTGCATTATCATGTGAAGTTACAAATGATAGTGTAAACGATGCTGTACTGTCAACTGATGCATAGCCATCGTTTACAGTAAATGTTAAATCAAATGTACCAGCATCAGTAGGATCATTTGTGCCTGGTGTAAGTGTAAATTCGTTTGCTTGTGCGCCAGTTCCTTGTGTAACTGTTGCTGTAGTACCTAATGTACCACTTGAAACACTATATGTATATGTTAATGGGAAGCCTTCTGCATCTGTAGCATCAACTGTAATTATTTTTGCTGTTCCGTCTGTTGCAAAACTAAATGGAGTAGTATTTGCACTTCCATCTTGTACACTATTAATAACAGGTGCAACATTATCAATTTGAACTTTACCCCAAGCAGTTCCGTTATATAGATATAAATTACTATTTGCAGTTACATAACCAAATGAACCTGCAGATGGTGTTTCTTGAAGCATTGTTGCTGTATCGGCATATGTAGTTGCACCACTACTTGAAGTAGCCGCCGGAACAAGTGTTACCCATTGACTGCTCGATCCATCGTTATAGTAAATAAATGTTTTTAATGAAGTACTGTCAAACCATAAATCTCCGTCGGCTGGACTAGAAGGTGCAGTATCACTAACATTTATACTTGCACTCATTCCATTTGGACTAGCGTTTACCCACTGACTGCTATCACCATCGTTGTAATATACATACGTTGTTAATTCGGTTGTGTCATACCACAAGTCGCCTTCGCTTGGGTTACTAGGTGCTGAGTCACTAGTAGTAACACTAGCTCCTCCACCACTACCGCCTGTGACCCAATCATAATCTGTACCTGTCCAACTTAATACTTCGCCTGTTGTTGCACCACTGACATTTAAATGTGTGTCAACATTACCGTCACTGTATGCATTTGTAGCAACTAATTGTGTTGGATCTGATCCGTATATCATAACTGTAAAAATGTTAAGTGAGCTAGGTGTAGTTGCATTTCCATTACCATCATAAAGTGATAGTTGAAATCCTGATGTAGTTTTATTTGCAACTGAAACTAATCTACCATCGTCACTAAATTCACCGTCTGTTACAACTGCATAATCAGTATCTGGTTGTGCATTATCAAATGTAATGTCCATTGTTCCAGCACCGCTGTTCCAATTACTCCAAGTTAATCCTGTTCCGGTTCCGCTTGTATTATTAATAAGTGCAATTGCTACAGGAGCAATAATATTATTTGATCCACCAACTGTATTACTAGAGGGAGAAGCGTCAACCCATTGTGCAACACCTACACCATCGTCATAGTAAATCTTTAAACGACCAGTGTCTGATTCCCACCACATATCTCCGCTACTTGGACTTGCTGGCGCACTGTCACTAATAGTAACACTTGCTCCTCCACCGCCGCCACCTTGACCGTTGTATGTAGTGCCTGAATAAATGTTCCATACACCTAATGTACCATCGTAAATATAAGTTACATTATTTGCAACAAATTGATCTGCATCCGACGGACTTGCTGGAAATTCTATAGCCATAATTTTTCTTTCTCACTTTACTATATTTATTATATTGAACTAATGTCTTTAATAACGATACTACCGGTCATTGCTGGATGAGAAGTACAAATATATC
>Ga0163109_10002922_pt1 | contig 13138 bp, 11 predicted proteins | sample CRUFie1St13metaG_FD_108704 | JGI IMG/M metagenome (GOLD analysis project Ga0163109, IMG submission 108704) | Marine microbial communities from the Costa Rica Dome - CRUD Field 142mm St13 metaG | ecosystem: Environmental > Aquatic > Marine > Oceanic > Photic zone | place: Costa Rica: the Eastern... | reverse complement strand
TAGGCAATATTCTCCTTTGGAAGTCAAAACTTTGTTTTCTCTGATAAAAAAGAGGTTAGTAGAATTGCACGTACTAATATTCCCGTTAGGATCATTCATAATTCCTTCATCGAAACCTCGCTTATTGGCTTCAATGCTTGCTAATATACAATTCAGTTTACTTAGAGTATTATAATGAGTGCTTAAAATGTTATCGGATGGTCTTATGATTGGAACTCGACCAATTGTAACTCCATTTTTATAAACTTTTGGATCTGTTTTTTTATATTCAGGAATTATAACGAAGTTTATTGGCCCTCTATTTGCATTAGGGTTTTGGTATGGAGTTATTTTATCACCTCTTGAAATGATTAATCTTATATGAACATGATCTGTCATCGAATTTTTTGATAAGACTTTATTAATTTCATCAATTATGTTTTTCTTTGAATAAGGAATATTTAAAGAAATCCCTGCTGCACTTTCAAATAGTCTATCCAAATGTTCATCAATAAACATAAGTTTAGATTGATGCAACCTAATACCTTCCCAAACGCCATCTCCCAATAAAAATCCACTATCAAATACTGATATTTTAGCTTCGCTTCTTGGATATAACTCACCATTAATATTAATAAAAATATTTTCGTTTTTTGGATCGTATATAAATGAATGACTGCTCATTTGTGGGCCCACAGGGACTTGAACCCCGAACCTGCGGATTATGAGTCCGTTGCTCTAACCAATTGAGCTATGGGCCCAGATACTATTTTTTAAAAATTTCTTTTCTTATTTTTGTTGCTGAAATCTCGCCTATATTTTGTGGTGGGACATGTTCAATAATTTCGTAACCAACTCCTCTACCATAATTTACAGATTCAATATCTGGAATAATAATAACCTTAACTCTATTGGATTCAATCAAATCACTAAGTTCATTTTCAATATTTTTTTTTACATCTTTTGGATTATATGGATTAGAGTCATCTTTACTCACCTCCCTAATACATATTAATACATTCTTACCTGCATTTAACCTTTGATCAATCAGCCAGCGATGACCTTTATGCCAAGGTTGCCATCTTCCGATAAACATTGAATATTTCATCTGTAGACTCCTCTATATTAAGTTTTCCTGTATCAAGAAAAAGGGCTTTTTTATCAATAGGGATTTCGTAATCTTTTGCAAAATAGTCCTCTCGCCCTCTTATTTCTTTTGTATGAAGATATACTTCAAGAAACGTAAAATGCTCCTTCAGTTCATCTCTTAGAAATCTGTAGGGAGCAACAATGGATATAATAACAGTATATTTTTTATTTGCTAAAAATCTTGCTATAGAAATTGCTGTAGAAATATTTTTAATTCTACCTTCTTTCGAATAATCCTTATTACTGCTAATATGTCTTAAGTCATCTCCATCTATGTTTATAATTTTATTGGAAGATTCTTCTTTTTTTAATCTATCAAGAATGCTATTGGCTAAAGTTGATTTCCCGCTGCCAGGCTGACCTGTTAACCAAATGATCATCAGAAATTAAAAGATGAATAACTGTTTACGATTAATATATAAATCTCTAAGAGATATAAGGCCACCAATACCTATAAATAGAATTAAACTATTTGTAAATAACCCTCTTCCTGCTTTCTTGTTATTGAGCTTTGGTTTATCTAAAATAAATACTGATGAAGTATTATTCTTTTCTTCAATTCTAGCTAATTCAAGCTGATTGGATAAGCTATTAAAAATAGCATTATTAACGTTGATTTTTCTTTGAATTCTGGATCTTTCAATAGCTAACAACGGGGAATTTAAATCTTTATTTTTACCTAAAAATTCGATCAGCTCATTTTCATCCTGCTCTAATTTTAAACCTACCTCATATAATCTTTTTTCAATAAATATTGACTTTTCTTTAGCTTTAACATTAGTAACCTCAGATGAATAAACAAGTATTGCATTATAAATTTGTTCAGCGACTTGAACGGTCAAATCAGGATACTTTTTTACAATTACTGAAATTGTGTTTAACCCAGTTTTTTTGTTTTCAGTAAATGAAATGGATTCTTTTAATATATTTTTTGCTTTCAAAAATTTTCTATCTTCAACACTAAGATTTGGAATTTGACTTAAATTTATCAAAGGAGCTCCACCTTGAAGATTCCAAATTTCCACTAAATTTTTCTTACCATTTTCTATATTATAATCATTATAAATTATTTTATTATAAAAATTATCTGATTGAAGAAAATTGTTAATTGAAAAATTTAGGTCGTTAAATCCTTGCTCAGCTAAATTTCTTGACAACAAAACGGATAGTCCTGCAGCCTCCTGATTATAATTTGTATAGAAAGATAAAGTTGCCGAATACTTAGTATCTTTTAAAAAGAAAAAATAAGCACCATATAAAAAAACAAAAATTAGTGCAATTTTATAATACTTTTTGAGCATTGCACGAGTAAAATGTAATAAGTTAAGAAAATTTATATTTCCTTCTTCGATAATCGGCTTAAACAAGACTAATCTCCATTTGAGACACTATCAATAATTAAAATAATAGCTGCGACATTCGAAATCACTGATGAAATGTCTGCTATGAATCCTAATACATTTCTATCTTTTGATGTGTTATCTTCAGGAATATAAACTGTATCACCGGCAAAAATTTTCTTAGATCCATAAGCAAATCTACCTAGTGTTTCTATTCTTCCATTAGCTCTGACAACATATGATTTTCTTTTTAATGTTTTTGGCTTATATCCTCCAGAAAGCTCTACTACGTTTTTAACGGAGACGCTATTTTTATTAATAGCTATCAATCCTGGATCATAAACGTTACCAATTACTCTTACTACATTAGATTTTGGTAAAATTCTAACTGTCATATTATTGACAATTTCAAAATCTGGTGTAAGATTTGAGACATCTTGAGCTACTGTGCTTAAATTTCCGTTAGCGTCATTTGAAGAAAAAGCTATTTTTGCTGAAATTGAATTTATTGATCCAAATTCAGTTATTCCTCCAGCTCTTTCTACTGCATCTTGCAAAGTGAATCCTTTTGAGAAAGGATATCTTCCGGGTTTTTCTACTTCGCCTAAAATAGTAAATGTGAAAGTATTGTCATAGTCTGTATTTGCATAAACAAAAATTTTGTCATCTGGAACTAAAGCAAAAGTATCTGAAGATTTGTAATCTATAATGAATTCTTTTGAATATGTATCAGTTTCGTCTTTTCTTAAAATTACTATTTCATTTTCCAAAATAGATTTTCTAAAAATTGGATCATTAAAACCACCTGCAAGATTAAGGACATCTTTCAATGATTTTGAATCTGATGGATATAAGCCTTGCGATTTAACCTGACCGATAACTTCAACTCGTGAGGATACAGCTGTAATTGGAGGAATATATATCTCATCTCCATCGTTAAGTGAAATTGTATCAACATCATTAATACTAGTTGAAAATGTAGTTTGAGCGTTGTCGTCTGAAGATCTTAAGTTAGCCGGAATATCTCTACTAAAAAATAAAGTTGTTGACGCATTGCTTTGTAAGTTTGAAGCAAAGTTTAATAAATCATCAACATTTTCACTTACCAACAATTCAAACGTCCCAGGCCTTACAACAGCTCCAGAAATTGCTACTCTTTTTTTGACTAATGGTATGTGAATAATGTCGCCATCAATTAACTTTATATTTGAAAAAGAATTTTTTCCTTCCATGAAAAAAGAATAAAAATCAAATGTATTTATAATTTTATTATTTCTAATTAACTGAACTTCTCTCAATGTACCGTTACTGCTTATACCACCGGCTTGTACAATTGCTGAATAGATATCAGAGAAAGGATGAATTAGATTGATTCCAGGACTTTCTACATATCCAGTAAAATAGACATTGATTGATTTTAATTTTCCAAGAGATAACATCATTTTGCTTGAACTATTTTTATCCTCTAAAGTTGAATAAATTCTGGAAAGCTGCTCAATTAAAACTTTTTCCGCAGTGTCAAGGGTCATATTTGAAATATTTATAAATCCAATATCGTCAAAGTAGATCATTCCCTCATTATCTATTGTCCTATTGTATCTAATATTAGTTTCTCCCCATAAAGATATAATTATTTCATCCCCAGGTCCTAAACGATAATTTGCTGGAGTTGGAATATTATCAAAAAATGAAATGTCTTTTCTAAAAAAATTGTATCCGAAAAAGTCTCCAGTTACAAGAGATGCAGTAGTAGATGTAATAGAAACAGGGCCTTGGTTTGAACTTTCCTTTATAGACTCTACAATTGATGATTTCGTTTCCGATTGAAGTTCTGATCTTAATTTATCTAACTCCTGATTAGCTATTCTTTGTAAATCACCCAATGATTGTGAGTAAATTGTTGAAAATAAAATTAGGAATAATATTTTATTTCTTCTCATAGCAAAAATTTAGTTTTAAAATGCTAGTTAACAAACGTTATTTTATATATTTTTTAATAGAAATTGCGATATTGAAGGTTCATAATTTTACGAAATGAGTATACTTAAAAACAAAGTCTTAATGATTACTGGTGGTACTGGTTCTTTTGGTAACGCTGTTCTTGATCAATTCCTAAAATCTGATTTAAAAGAAATTAGAATTTTTAGTAGAGACGAAAAAAAGCAAGATGACATGCGCCTTAAATATAAAAATGAAAAGCTTAATTTTGTTATTGGGGATGTTAGAAGCTTTAAAAGCATAAATAACGCAATGATAGGTGTTGATTTTGTTTTTAATGCAGCGGCTTTAAAGCAAGTCCCGTCGTGTGAATTTTATCCATTTGAGGCTATTAAGACAAATATATTAGGTTCTGAAAATGTTCTTGAAGCAGCAGCTATAAATAATGTCAAGAAAGTAGTTGTTTTGAGTACTGATAAAGCAGTTTATCCTATAAACACTATGGGTATGACTAAGGCCCTTATGGAAAAACTCGCAATTTCCAAATCGAGAGATTCCAGGGTACAAAAAAATAAATCAGTTTACGCAGCAACCAGATATGGAAACGTTATGTGTTCAAGAGGATCAATCATTCCACTTTTCATCAAACAAATCAAAGAAGGTAAACCTTTAACAATTACTGATCCAACCATGACAAGATTTATGATGAGCTTAAAAGATTCAGTAGATCTTGTACTTTACGCATTTCAAAATGCAAAGCCTGGTGATACTTTTGTTCAAAAGTCACCTGCTGCTACAATTGAAACATTAGCTAAAGCACTAGTAGAATTATTTGAGGCTGATAATCAAATACAAATAATTGGGGCTAGGCACGGGGAAAAACTTTATGAAACACTTTGTAGCAAAGAAGAAATGGCTAAAGCTGAAGATTTAGGATCTTTCTACAGAATTCCAGCAGATTTGAGAGATTTAAATTATTCAAAATATATTCAAGAAGATGGTCCAATCTTAAAAGATGAAGAATATAATTCTCATAACACAGAACGTCTTTCAGTCCAAAAATTAAAAGATCTTTTACTTACTTTGGATGAAGTCAAAAAAGAATTATAGTATGAAGATACTTATTTTAGGTGGAACTGGAATGGTTGGACACGTCCTTATCAAAAAATTATCTAGAAAAAATAATTTATTTGCAATGATTAGGGAAAAAAATAATCTTCAAGTAAGTGGTTTTTTTGATGAAATTATTAATAAAGATAAATGTCTCTTTATTGATAATATAAATGACTATAGTAAGGTTAGTGAAATGATTAAAAACTTATCTCCAGATCTAATCATTAATTGCATTGGTGTGATAAAGCAAAGAGATGACATTTCAAATATTTTAAATATGATAAAAATAAATTCTCTCTTGCCACATATGCTTAGCAAAATATGCATTAAAAATAATATCAAATTAATTCATTTAAGCACCGACTGCGTGTTCTCAGGCAAAAAAGGAAATTATAATGAATCAGATATTCCCGATCCTGTAGATAAATATGGGGAATCAAAACTGTTAGGTGAAATTGATGATGGGTTCTCCTTGACAATAAGAACTTCATTTATCGGAAAAGAACTTTTTAATAAAAAAAGTTTTTTGGAATGGGTCATTTCTGAAAAAAATAATCAAGTAGAGGGATTTGATAATGCTATCTACTCAGGATTAACAACGAATGCATTTGCTGACATTATCCAAGATATTATATCCAATCATTCAAGCTTGAATGGTGTTTGGCAAGTGTCATCAGATTCAATTAGTAAATTTGAATTAATTAAGTTAATAGATAAAAAATTTAATTTAAATTTAAAAATCAACCAAAATAGTAGCTTTATTTGCGATCGAAGTCTCAATTCTTCAAAATTTAGATCCAAAACAAACATCAAAATTCCATCATGGGAGATTATGATAAATGATTTATAGATATATAACTTGAATTATCTATTATACAATGTATAAACCTATTATTAAGACTATAAAAACTATAAGAAATGCTCAATAATGCCTTAGCAAATATTCTTGGCAAATTTTGGGGGATTCTATCAAACTTTCTTTTTTTACCACTTTATATTAAATATCTAGGATTTGAAAACTATTCAATAATTGCATTTACCCTGATTATTACCTCAATAATGAGTCTTTTGGATGTGGGTCTTACTTCTACACTTTCAAGAGAGCTCGCATCAGATCAAAATTCTAAAAGAGAAAAGTTTGCCATCTTTAACACTCTAGAAACACTGTATTTTTTTGTGGTTATTATATGTATTACCATAATTTTCCTTTCTTCAAACTATATATCTTATAACTGGATTAATCTATCTCACGTAGATTACAGTACCACTTCTTACTTATTAAAAATTGTAAGTTTTGGAATTGGATTTGAGATTATTTTTAGATTTTATCTTGGAGGGTTGCTAGGTCTTGAAAAACAAGTTTTAGCTAATAAGTTTATTGTTGCTTGGGGGATACTTCGCAATGGGCTAGTTATATTTCCAATTTATTTTTTTAAATCTCTTGAATTATTTTTTCTATGGCAGACATTTTCGGTTATAATATTTGTAATACTAATACGATTTACACTATTTAAATTTCTTTCAGAAAAAAATACTACTTACAACCTACTTAAAATAGACATCAATATTTTAAAAAATAACTTTTCATTTGCTTCAAGCATGTTTTTAATTGCCTTTGTGGCTGCGATAAATACTCAACTTGATAGAATATTTTTAAGCAAATTACTACCATTAGAAACTTTGGGATTCTATACTATTGCTTATTCCGTCGCAAGCATAATCCAAGTCTTTGTTCAGTCTTTAAATTCGGCTAACCTTCCAAGAATAACATCTCTTGTTACCTCAAATAACGATAATAAAGCAGTTGAGATTTTTGATTTATTTCTTAAAATTATTATAATTTTCATAATTAGTTTTGGTTCAATTATGATATTATATGGAGAAGAAATTATTTTTGTTTGGACAAATAATTTAGAACTTGCTTCAAAGACTGGAATATATATCCCATACATTATTTTTGGTATAAGCGCTGTTGCGCTTCAGGGTTTATTTTACAATATTGCTATCGCAAATAAATTTATGACCTATAATAATATTATTAGTACAACTAGCTTATTTTTTACTTTTCCAATTTACTATTTTATGATAAAAAACTATGGAGCAATTGGAGCTGGCTTAAGCTTTGCTATCACTCAAAGTATTATTTTAATTATATATTCTTTTTTAATAAATGAAAAATTTATCAAGAAAAATCTATCTGCTTATTTGGCCATCTTATTAAAGCCAATTTTATTTTCAATATTTTTTCATTATCTAACATATAATGCTAGTTTAATTTTGAATAGTAGATTATTCATTTTGTTTTATATTTTAATGGTCTTCATAATTATTCTTATTTTTAATATTCTTATATTCTTTTCTTTTAAAAAAATAAAATCATTAGTGATTAATGTTAATAAAGGATTAACAAAATGAAGCCCCTATTATCAATCGTTATTCCTACAAGAAATCGTCAAAATTATGCTTACTCATCAATTAAAAGCATACTTTCAATTAATCACCAGTCACTTGAATTAATTATTATAGATAATAGCGATTCTACTAAACTAGAAAAATTAATTGAAAATATTACTGATAAAAGACTAGTATATCATTATAACAACAACCCTTTGTCAATGGTCCACAATTTTAATCTTTCGATGAAATATGTTAATGGAAAATATGTTTGTTTTATTGGAGATGATGATGGTATTAATACTGAAACAATGAAAATAGTAGAATGGGCAAACGAAAATAATTTAGATGCTATTATTCCATCAAATCCTGTAACATATTCTTGGCCTTCACCCAAAAATAACGGTGAGATGATTATTTATCCCTTTGATAGAAAAATTGTTAAAGAAGATGTTAAAAAAAATTTAAATCTATTTTTTAAAAGCGGTGCAATATATTACCGAGATTATGGACTCCCAAAAGTTTATCACGGGGTCGTAAAGAAAGAATATTTTGATAAAGTTTTTGATAAATTAGGTTACTATTTTGGAGGATTGAGTCCAGATATATTTGCATCTATAGCAATATCAACTTTTCATCCTAAAAATGTTGTTTCAATTGATTACCCAATGACAATTGCAGGCACAAGCTATGAATCAGATCAGACTCATGAGACTGATGAAGCTAAAAATATGCAATTAAATAACGCTCCTCATTTTAAAAATAGAGGTCCTTATAAATGGTCTAAATATGTTCCAAGCGTTTATTCGGTAAGTAGCATATGGGCAGAATCAGGAATTCATGCATTAGAAGATTTATCGAGAACTGATTTAATCCATAAAATAAATATAAATACAATGGTTGTAGAAATTGGATTAGAATCTCCTCAAAATGAAAAGCAAATTCTTGATACTTTTTTTAATCCGAAAAATAAATTGGTAAAACACTTAAGATATCATTTAATAAAAAATAGTCTAAGATTCAAAAAATTATTAAAAAGAATAATAAGCAAGTTTTTGAGAATAATTCTAGGCAACAAAACTATTACAATTAATAAAATTCAATCAATTGAAATTGCAATAAAAAAAATGTCCAATTATATAAACAAAAATAATTTGAATATTGACGAGGAAATACTAAGAAAAAAATTATGACTTATTTATCAATAATAATTCCTGTATATAACACTGAACGTTTTTTACCCGAATGTATTGAAAGCTGTCTTAAGTTAGAATCGACGTTCAATGATTTTGAAATCATTCTAGTTGATGACGGTTCAACAGATAAAAGTCTATCAATATGCAATTATTACAAAAATATATATCCTAACATAAAAGTATTATCACAAGAAAATCAAAAACAAGGGGCTGCAAGAAATAATGGCCTAAATATAGCAAAAGGTAAATATATATGGTTTGTTGATTCTGATGATATGATTGAAATAGAATCATTTTCAAATATAATTAAAGAATTTGAAAATATAACTAGTGATGTTATCTGTTTTAATGCCAAAACAATAAGCGAAGATGGCGTATTTCTAGAAAAAATTAATAGATTTAATAGATACAAAACTCCACAAAAGTTTAGTTTAATTTCAAATAGGGGCAATTATAATTCCTGTCCTCCTTTATATTTTTTTAAAAAATCTTTTTTAGATAAAAATGATCTAAAATTTTTACCTAAAATATTCTTTGAAGACAATGAGTTTTTTATTAGGGTATTTGACTTAAATCCTTCATTAATGATTTTTGAAGATTCACTCTATTTAATTCGTCTCACTTCAAATTCAACAATAAGAACAATAAAATATGAGAGATTTTTTGATATTTTTAATACTATTGATACAATTTTGGATATTAGAAAAAAACAAAATAATAAAGTTGATATCTCTATGATTGATACATTATTATTTAGAAATATAAATACAATTTTATTTTCTACTTTGCCTAGTAAAAAATTATTTCATCGGGCTTGTTTACGTTTAATAAAGTATACGGATGTCGGAAAGAATATTTTACCTAATCACTCAATTCTTAGTATGATTCAAGTTAAATTATTAAAAAAACCATATATTTTGCGCACTTTAATGATTTTATTTTATAAGCTAAGATAAGCTTAATGTAAAAAAATTTAATAATTCTAAATTAAATTTATCTTTGAATTAAGTAATAAAACCATAAGATTTAAAAGTAATAATAAAAGTCTTCAATGAAGCTAGTGAAACATAATACTGAGGTTTGTAATTAACTTTAAATCTAATAATTTGGACTGGTTAAGATTGGTTTTTGCAGTTCAAGTGATGATTTATCACACTTTCATTCACTTAAATAATGGAATCTTACCTAATTATCTTACATTCATTAATTTTATACCTGGCGTACCAGCTTTTTTCTTTGTTAGCGGTTTTTTAATTTATGCTTCATTTATTAAAACATCGAACATAAGAATCTATGCAAAAAATAGATTTTTTCGTCTCTTTCCAGGTCTTTTTTTTGTGACATGTGGCGGCTTATTTGTCTTGCTTTTTTCGGAGTGGGACAATTTAACAATTAACGATATACCAACATATATTACGTGGTTTTTAGCTCAAATTTCAATTGGTCAAGTATATAATCCTTCTCTCTTCAATAACGTAGGAATTGGTGTAATTAATGGAGCTTTGTGGACAATTACTGTTGAAATATTATTTTACATGTTTGTGCCGATTATTTTTTTAATTGAAAGAAAATTCAAATATTTTATTTACTTATTATTTTGCCTTTCATTTTTCTTGTATTCCTTTGGAGGAAGCTATTTTGAAAATTATTATTTTTTTGGTAAAAATTTATTTAGGTATCTAGAGTTTACTCCTCTAGTTTGGGGATGGATGTTCTGTTTAGGAATAATATGTTATAAAAATATTGAATTAATTAATAAATATATCAAATATTTTTATCTAGCTATAATTCCTATGATAGCTTTAATTAACCTTAGCATTCCTGAATCTGTATTTTTTACACCTTTCACCAATAGATTGGGCTTATTTTACTTTTTGCCGCTAATACTTTTAATTCTGTATTTATCATTCGCTACCCCAGTTATAAAATTAAATTTTGATCTTAGTTATGGAGTTTATATTTGGCACTTAGTTGTAATAAATTTTTTATTAGAGCTTAATATTAATAGTATTTTTATTGCATGCCTTCTAGTTATACTAATTTCATTGTTTTCTTGGTATTTAATAGAAAAACCATTTCTAAATAAAAAACAAATAAGTATCAGAAGATAAATGCAAATTCTTTATTACTGCTCAATCATCATATTTCTAGTAATGGAAGGTCAAATAGCACAAAAGGTTAATAATAATTAAAATTTATAATTCATATGTTTGACTTCTTTACCTTCACAATCTATCTCTTGCTTTTATTTTCGATTTATTTCGTCAACGCAGATAAATCACAAAATATTTTAAGTTATAATGACTTTAATAATTATAATATGTCTTTAAATATTAAAGAAATAATTAGCTTAATTTTAATTGGTGTCATTGTAGGAATTAGATATGAGGTGGGAGTTGATTGGTATTATTACAAAGAACTTTATATAGATAGTGGATTTATAAATAGTGATGATTTTTATTTTGAAAATGGGTATTTCTATTTAAATCAATTCTTTGCTACAAATGGTTTCTCATACCAAACTGCTTTCTTTTTTATAACAGTCTTTACATGGTTCTTCATTTTTAAATCAGTGAACAGAAATTATCTATCTTTATTTTTATTTTTTATCTTCTGTACTGAGTTCTTTTTTTGGTCAATGAATGGTGTTAGACAGTTCATTGCAATTGCAATATACGGTTTTTCAATAAAGTATATTATTGATAAGAAATTTTTTCATTTTCTTTTTTGGATTTACTTTGCAAGTTTATTTCACCAAACGGCACTTTTTTTATTACCTACTTATATATTTAGAAATCCAATATTTGCAAAAAGATCTTTTGCTATGTCATTTTTTGTTTTGAGTTTTGCTATTGGCACTAACGACTCTGTAATGAATGTAATTGAGGAATCCTTGTCTGGATTAGTACTCTTATTTCAATTAGAAAGAGGTATAGATTATCTAATACAATCAGGTGGATTAAGTACTGATGAAACTCTGAGCTTAGGAATTGGTTATTATTTATTTATTTTTACCAATTTAATAGTTATTTATTTTTCAGATGATATCATTAAAAAAAATAAAGAACTATCAATTTACTTTAGCCTTTTTTTTGTTGGTACAGTCATATACAATTTAACATATTGGTCTTCTGAGTTAGTCAGAATTAATCAATATTTTATTTATTTTAAATCTTTTTGTCTTACTCTAATTACTTATCATTCACTACACTCCAAACAAAGTTTGTTTAAAGCTCAGCTATTAATATTTTTATTTTTTATAAACTTTCTTGCTCTTATTTATATTTCTTCCAATATGTCAAATCCTTATAGGATATTACTGCAATAGAAACTAATTTTTTTTATGTGTGGAATTTTTGGGATAACGAATTATCATAACATTGCTCTCGACACTAAACTAGTAACCGAATCATCTAAACTTATGCAACATAGGGGCCCTGACGCTTTTGGCCAATGGGGTATAAAAAATAAAATCGAATTAGCACATTTAAGACTATCTATAATTGACCTTGACTCATCAAGTAATCAACCTTTTTTTTCAGATTGCCAAAATTATGTGTTGGTGTTTAATGGAGAAATTTATAATTATTTAGAAATCAAGAGTGAGCTTAAGTTGAAAGGTTATTCTTTTAGGACTTCTTCTGATACTGAAGTACTACTTAAATCATATATTGAATGGAAAGAAGAATGTGTCACAAGATTTAATGGTGATTGGGCATTCTCGATTTATGATATTAAAAATGATAAGCTTTTTTGCTCAAGAGATCGTTATGGCGTTAAACCTTTTAACTATGCAATGGTAGATGGAAACTTAATTTTTTCATCAGAAATTAAATCGATAATTAATTATTTTCCCTCTCTAAAAAGACCCAACTATAATGTAATAAGCAATTTTTGCAGAAATAGCTTAGGTGCACAAAATGAAGAAACATGGTTTAGTCAAATTAAAAGATTACTTCCTGGACATAATTTAATTTTTCAAAATGGTAAAATTATAATTAAAAAATTTTGGGATTATCCAACTGAAAC
>Ga0163109_10002921_pt1 | contig 13140 bp, 15 predicted proteins | sample CRUFie1St13metaG_FD_108704 | JGI IMG/M metagenome (GOLD analysis project Ga0163109, IMG submission 108704) | Marine microbial communities from the Costa Rica Dome - CRUD Field 142mm St13 metaG | ecosystem: Environmental > Aquatic > Marine > Oceanic > Photic zone | place: Costa Rica: the Eastern... | reverse complement strand
AGACTTCAAAAAGAAAGCAACAACATCAGAAACTACAATTTTACAACAATACCTACAGCAATGGTGTAAATTACAGAAATTTGACACACGTATGTTTAGAATACTACGTAACACATTCAAATACGGAGATCAATTTTTTATAAGAGATCCAGAAACTAAAAAATTGTTTCATGTTGATTCAGCAAATGTAGCAAGAATTATTGTAAATGAATCAGAAGGTAAAAAACCACAACAATATGTTATAAAAGATTTTAATTTAAACTTTAAGGATATGGTAGCAACAACACCTTTCCAGACAAATGGTAACGTTACTGGAGGCGGTGACGGATACCTAACTGGTGGTGTAAGAGGAATGGTAGGACAAGCACCAAGGCAGAGCGGAAGTAGATTTCAAGAAGGAGAAACTGAAGTTGCTATTGATGCAGAAAATGTCTTGCATTTAAGTTTATCAGAAGGCTTAGACAACAACTTCCCATTTGGTAACAGTTTATTAGAAACTATATTTAAAGTATACAAACAAAAAGAATTATTAGAAGATGCAATTATCATCTATCGTGTGCAAAGAGCACCTGAGAGAAGAGTTTTCTACGTTGATGTGGGTAACATGCCATCGCACTTAGCGATGCAGTTTGTAGAACGTGTTAAGACGGAAATACACCAAAGACGTATCCCATCGTCAACAGGCGGAGGTACAAATGTTATAGACTCATCATACAATCCGTTGTCAATTAACGAAGATTACTTTTTCCCACAAACAGCAGAAGGAAGAGGATCAAAGGTTGAAACACTACCAGGAGGTACAAACTTAGGTGAGATTGACGACCTTAGATACTTTACTAACAAGTTAGTACGTGGTTTGCGTATTCCTTCAAGTTATCTACCTACTGGTGCAGACGATTCTGCCGCACAATATAATGACGGAAGAGTTGGAACAGCATATATTCAAGAATTAAGATTTAACACTTATTGTGAAAGATTGCAAGGACTATTGATTGAAGGTATGAATCAAGAGTTCAAAAGATATTTACTTGAGAAGGGCGTTAACATTGATACAGCAATGTTTGATATAAGATTCCAACCACCACAAAACTTTGCGGCATATAGACAAAGTGAAATTGATAATGCACGTATTCCAACATTTACACAAATGAGTGCAATACCATATATATCTAATCGCTTTGCAATGAAACGCTACTTAGGTCTTAGTGAAGAAGAACTTACAGAAAACGAAAGACTATGGCGTGAAGAGAACGATGAGAATATTACTCCACCACCAACAGACGCAGGTGGAGAACTTAGAGGCGCAGGAGTCAGCGGAGCAGGTATTGATGCAGACATGGCTGGTATGGAAGAAGAAGTACCAGGCGGCGAAGCACCAGTTGATGGAGGTGCAACTGATGCACCAGAAACTGCTACTGGTGGCGAAGGCGTTCCTCCTCAAGAAGGCGCAACTGACATAACGGTATAAATAACAGTATGATACTACGTGAAATATTTTATTTTGATAAAGAAACAATTGAGCCTGTAGAAGATAAAGGTTATTCACCTAAAGATGACCAATCTCCTGTAGACTTTGATTCATCACGTAAAACAAGACTCACACTTCGCCAGATAAATCGTGCAAGATTGGCCGCAGAAGTACATAAAGAAGAGCAAGTCAAAGACTTGCATTTTATAAGACAAATGTATGGCGTTGCGGCAAACGCAGAGGCCGGCGGAGTATGATAATTGAGCATAGCCTTTGTAATCGGTAACGGCATAAGTCGTAGACACATACCTTTAGAACCTCTTAGAAAATTTGGGACTATTTACGCTTGTAATGCAGTGTATAGAGATTTCAAACCAGACTATCTAATTGCTGTAGATACTAAAATGGTTAATGAAATAGTCCAATACAAATATCAAAATGAAGGGCAAGTTTGGACAAATTACAACAAATCCTACGAAAAATATAAAGGATTAAATTATTTTGAACCTAGTAAAGGATGGTCAAGTGGTCCTACAGCATTAGATTTTGCTAGTGAACATGGTCATCAAACCATATATATTTTAGGATTTGACTATCAAGGTATAGGACCAGAAAATAAACGTGTGAATAATTTGTATAGTGGCACCCCTAATTACAAACGTGAACACGATACATCAACTTATTATGGCAATTGGTTACGTCAAACTACTACTGTTTTACAGAAAAATTCAAAAAAGAGATATATAAGAGTAGTAGCAACGGATAAGTCTTTTATACCAGAGCCTTTAGAAAGTTTTGCGAATATATCGCATATTACAGTGGAAGATTTGGCAAAATCTTTCAACTTTTCGCTTAATCCGTAAAAATGGCCCGTTTTGGGCCTATATCTACGCACTTTTCTTAATAAATAGTAAATATTAACGACAGCCTTGCCGTAAGGCAAATTTTATTTTAACAGGAGACTAAAAATGGCAGATCAAAATAAATTCGAGGAAATGCTCGAAAAATTGGTCAACGAAGATCGTGCTGGAGCAGAAGAACTGTTTCATGAGATCGTAGTTGAAAAATCAAGAGAAATTTATGAAAATCTTTTAGAAAATGATCTAGAAGAAGATGACAAAGAAGTTGATGAGTCTAGCAAAGACGAAGAAACTAAAGAGTCAGAAGACGAAAAAGTCGAAGAAAAGGCAGACGAAGAAGTTGACGAAGCATCTGAAGATAAAGAAGTAGATGAAGCAACTGACGAAGATGTCAAAGAAACTTCAAAAGATGAAGAAGCAAAAGAAGGCTTTGACATGAATGAATTTGAAGTTGAGCCTATGCCTGAAGCAGATCCAGCAGATGATATGATGGGTGACTTAGAAATGGGTGACGGCGATGAAGAAGGTGAAGACGATGCTCCAGAAGGAGACGAAGACCTAGAAGATCGTATGGTAGACTTAGAAAAAGAATTAGACGACTTACGTCAACAGTTCAATGATGAAATGGGCGGCGGCGACGACAAAGGTGACGATGAAGACGCTGGCGACATGGGAGACATGGATGCTGATGACGAAGACGATGCTGAAGAAGAAAGCATCGACCTTGGCGTAGAAGAAGCAAATGACGAAGAAGTAGACGAAGCATCAAAAGATGAAGAAGTTGCTGAAAAGTCAGATGCAGAGCAAATGCGTGAGTATGTTGAAAAAGTAGCAGGCGGTGGATTAGATGCACAAAAAATTGGCGGCGACAATGGCGCTAATGCAAAAAGTCCAGTAGCAAGTGCTAACGACATGGGTGGAGACGCTAGTAACTTAGTTGCTGGTGGCGAAGCAGACTCAAAAGGTACAGCAGGTGGCTTAGAAGGCAATTCTCCAAAAGAGGATAGCATGGGCAACATTAATGTACCAGGTGGTAAAGCCGCTAAAAGCATGAAAGCACAGCCAAAAGGCCACGGCGCTGAAAAGAAAAGTGCAGGCGAAACTGCTGACAATAAAAAATCTACTATTGGCAGTTAATTAGGAGTAGAAGGATATGAATCTACTAAGCGAGAATTTGACATTCGACCAGGCAAAAATGGTTGTTGAGTCAACTGAAAACTCAAATGGAGGCAAAGATCTTTTTCTAAAAGGAATTTGTATCCAAGGCGGAGTACGCAATGCAAATGAGCGTGTGTATCCTGTTAGTGAGATTGGAAGGGCTGTCAAAACTCTCAATGATCAAATTGAGACTGGTTACTCAGTTCTTGGTGAAGTTGATCATCCTGAAGGCCTAAACATTAACCTTGATCGTGTTTCACATATGATGACTAATATGTGGATGGAAGAAAACAACGGTTATGGCAAAATGAAAATTTTACCGACCCCGATGGGACAACTAGTTAAAACAATGCTTGAAAGCGGAGTTAAATTAGGTGTTTCATCGCGTGGTTCGGGTGAAGTTAACGAGTCCGGTGATGTATCGGGCTTCGAAATTATTACAGTGGACGTTGTTGCACAACCTAGTGCTCCAGGAGCGTACCCTACGCCGATATACGAACACTTAATGAATGCCCGCGGAGGGTACAAGGCTTACGAATTAGCACAGGCAACAAAACAAGACGATAAGGCACAAAAGTATCTTAAGGAATCGTTGATTAATATAATCAACAAACTCCAGTGAAACTAGGAGAAAAAGTATGATAGATGCACTGAAAACACTCTTTGAAAACGATGTAGTTACAGAAGAAGTCAGAGCACAAATTGAAGAGGCTTGGGAAAGCAAGATTCGCGAAAACAAACAGGCGGTAACGGCTGAGTTACGTGAAGAATTTGCTCAGAAATACGAGCATGACAAGCAAACAATGGTTGAAGCCATTGATAAAATGCTAGATGACCGTCTTTCAAGCGAAATTGCTGAGTTTGCAGAAGATCGCAAACAACTAGCAGAAGCCAAAGCAAAGTATGCTGTTAAGTTAAAGGAAAACTCCGACTTAATGAAAGCATTTGTTATGGAACAGTTAGGAAAAGAAGTCACTGAATTACACGAAGACCAAAAGAAAATGGCAATTAACTTTGCTAAAATGGAGGAATTCGTTGTAGAGGCTCTATCTAAGGAAATTGCAGAGTTCCACGAGGATAAAAAAGACCTAGCCGAAACAAAAGTACGTTTAGTACGTGAGGCTAAGAAACACTTCAATAAAGTGAAGACTCAGTTTATTGAAAAGAGTGCAAAATTAGTATCTGAAACAGTAAGTAAACACTTGAATAAAGAGATTACTGCACTGAAAGAGGATATTAACGTTGCAAGAGAAAACGACTTCGGTCGTAAATTATTCGAATCTTTTGCAAGTGAGTATGCAAATAGTTACTTGAACGAAAAGAGCGAAACTTCCAAACTTCTTAAAATTGTTAATTTGAAAGATAAGCAAGTAGAAGAAGCAAAAGCAGAAGCGGCTAAGGCACTTCAAGAAGCAGAAGCGAAAGCAACTGAAATCAAGAAGATTAACGAAGCGGCAGAACGCAACAAAGTAATTAACGGTTTGATTGAGCCATTGAGCAAAGATCAACGTGAAATTATGACAGACTTACTGGAATCTGTTCAAACGCCAGGTTTAAACAAAGCGTTTAACAAGTACCTACCAGCAGTTATTGATGGTAACGCTCCAGCAAAGAAGAAGGCAACACTAGTAGAGGCAAAAGAAGTAACAGGCAATAGAGAAACTAACGTTAGTAGTAAAGCAGACGAGAATGTTGTTGACATTAGACGTCTTGCTGGATTAAATTGATAGGAGATAATTATGTCAGAACTACTCGAAAGTCGCTGGCAGGAGACTAAAACTGCGTTGCTAGAAGGCCTTAACGGTAATAAAAAATCCGTTATGGGAGCAACTCTAGAAAATACTAGAAAGTATTTGGCAGAGACAGCAACAGCAGGCACAACTTCAGCCGGTAATGTCGCAACTCTTAACAGAGTCATTTTACCAGTTATCAGACGTGTAATGCCAACAGTTATCGCAAACGAACTTGTTGGTGTTCAGCCTATGACTGGACCAGTGGGTCAAATCCACACACTAAGAGTCCGTTATTCGGACACTTTTAATGCTGGTGCATCAGGTGCAACAGCAGGTGAAGAAGCACTTTCACCATTTAAAATTGCTGAAAGTTATTCAGGTGCAACTAGTGGTAAAGCAGATGCTACAGCCGCTAAAGAAGGTGTACCAGGTAACAAACTAAGCATCCAGATCTTAAAACAAACAGTTGAAGCGAAAACTCGTAAGTTGAGTGCTCGTTGGACGTTTGAAGCGGCTCAGGACGCTCAGTCACAGCATGGTATTGATGTTGAAGCAGAAATTATGGCGGCTTTAGCCCAAGAAATTACTGCTGAAATTGATCAAGAAGTTCTTGCTTCATTAAGAACACTTAGTGGTACAGCCGTTGAAACATACGACCAAGCCGCAGTAAGTGGTACAGCAACTTTTGTTGGTGATGAGCATGCCGCATTGGCAGTTCAAATCAACAGAGCGGCTAACTTAATCGCACAGCGTACAAGACGTGGTGCTGGTAACTACGCAGTGGTAAGTCCATTTGCGTTAACAGTACTTCAGTCAGCAACAACTTCAGCGTTCGCAAGAACAACTGAAGGTTCGTTCGAAGCACCAACAAATACTAAATTTGTAGGTACATTGAACAACGCTATGAAAGTATATGTTGATACATATGCAGGCGACGGTACAGCAGTATTAGTAGGTTACAAAGGTTCATCTGAATCAGATGCACCAGCGTTCTACTGTCCATACATTCCATTAATGAGTAGTGGTGTTGTAATGGATCCTGCTACATTTGAACCAGTAGTAAGTTTCATGACTAGATATGGATATGTCGAGTTATCAAACACTGCAAGTTCACTTGGTAACGCAGGTGACTACCTAGCAAATGTTGCGATTACAAACGGTAACGTATCATTTAGTTAATAGGTATTTTACAAAATTGTAGAAATAGGCCCTTCGGGGCCTATTTTTTTGACTAAATATTACTACAATCGTTCATCCTAACGGACGGAAGTAGCAAAAGCGAAGGAACGCACTTAACTGTAAAAAGGAGAGTGTTATGAACTACAAAGACTTCGAAATCGCTCGCAAAAAAGAACGTACAAAACGATCTCATAAAGCAATAATCCAAAAATTGATCAAAGAACGTCAATCTAGACCTAGATGCGAGAAGAATATTCTAAGCGATGACCCAAGATTACAAAAAATTTAATATTTTGGTAAAAAAGTGGTTGACTTTATATATTAATATGCTATATTAGTATTAAGCATTAGGAGAGTAATTAACTCTTAATTATAGTGCAAGGAAGAGGCCTTTACCAGAAGGGTCGAACTTGACTGTCCAGGGGTGGTACCCAGGGTTTGTAGTAGAAATACGCAGGCTCACATCGCACTCACTAGCGGGGATAGGTTGTACGTATTAGAATGGTATTCCGGTACGTGCTTGTAGGTGTAACCAAGTCCTACCTATTTTGCTTATTTTTGAAAAGGCTCTTCGGAGTCTTTTCTCTTGACAAATCTCTCTTTTTATTATAAAATACATTATGCGAAAATTAATATTGTTAGTCACGGTTCTTGCCGTGTTTTTTTGTGGCCGAAGTTTGGCCGAACCTTTAGAAATCACAATAACAATTCCAAGAACAGCAAGTGATTTAGCAACTACAACATATACATATGATGTTATAGGTGTTGATACTCCTGTTGAAACAACTAATGGAGTTAATATTGTACAAAATGGACCTCCAGGACAATCTAGTAGTTTGTTTATAAGAGGAACTGAAAGTGATCATAGTTTGATTACACTTAATGGGATACCGATTAAGGATCATAGTACACCTAGTGGAGCAGATGATTTTAGTCAGCACAACTTAATAGGAATAGACTATTTGACCATTATAAAGGGTCCTATGAGCAACACACACGGGCCTAATGCGGCAGGTGGTGTTATTGATATGCATACAGATACATACGGTCAAAGTTATATTGATTTGAGTATAGGTTCTAATAATCTTGTAAGCAAAGAAATAAGTGTAGTTGATAATGATAAAACAGATAGACATAATTTTAAAATTACAGCAAATCAAACTTCTACAGACGGTGTGAGTGTATATGCTGAAGGAGAAGAAAAAGATCCACATGAAGCAAATACATTTAACATATCATATGATTATATAGGAAACAAATATATTCTAAAATTAAATAAAATTAAAGACACAAATGAAATGAATCTTGATAGCGGATCTGCTGATGTGTTAAACTACACAGGAGATTGGGAATGGAATAATAATCAAATTGATTTCCAAATGAAAAACACAAGAGTTGTTTTGAATAATAGCAAACACGATAGGTCTTATACTAAGAATGGTGTTGTTGATACATATAATAGTGAAAGCAATACATATCTTACACAACATACTTTTAATAAAGATACATATGATTATTCTGTAGGTTGGGAATATAATGAAGCAAGTGCAGATTTTTCAACAAATATAAACAGTTATCAAAGTAGTGTAAATGAAAATAGATACACAACTGGATTGTTTTTTGAAATTGATAAAGAATATTTTATGGGCACTATTTTAAGTTTCAGTAGTAGATTTGATAGTATAAGCGACTTTGACAATCAAATAAGTTCTAGGATAGGAATATCACATGATGGGTATCGAGCAAGTTATTCACAAGGCTATAGACTGCCAACATTGTATGAAATGTATGGTATTGATAGTTATGGATATCAAGGCAATGCAAACTTAAATGCAGAAGACATAGATTCATATGAAGTAGGATACAAAATAGGTAATTTTGATACTGCACTATTTTATATAGAAGAATCAAATGCAATAACATATTCTAATTCAACTTATGTTAATGTTGCAGAAGGTGGCGAAAGTAAAGGTGCAGAAGTAAGTTATAGCAAATCTATTTTAGGTTATGATCTTGCATCTAATATTACATACACTGAAGCAAAACTTAACAATGGAAATGAAAAATTGCGTAGACCAACTTGGGTAAATAATTCTAGTATATCAAAAAATATTAATGATTTGAATTACAAAGTTTCAATGAACTATTACGGTGATCATAAGGACATTGACAGTTCAACATTTCAAACAATTGATAAAGATAGTATTACTACGTTTGATTTAGAACTAAATCAAATAATGGAAAACAAAATGTTTTATTTAGGATTGTATAATATTACAGATGAAAAATATGAACAACCAGATGGTTATAACCAATTGGGAATTAATTTCCAAGCAGGTATTAGAATTACAATGTAATGAATAATTTATATTGGTTTTTAGGTTTTATATTAGTATTAGCATTAAGTAGAATTATACCACATCCACCAAACTTCACTCCAATAATTGCTGTTGCAGTTTTTGCACCAAGGATAATACATCATATTCCAACAGTAATTTGTGCAACTTTACTTGCGATGTTTATAGCAGACATATATTGGGGAATGCACAGTTATATGATATGGACGTATGGCAGTATTGCTTTGTGTACGCTATTAGCAACAAAAGTACGATTAATAACTATGTCTGTTGTAGGTCCTGTATTGTTTTTTATTGTAACTAATTTTGCAGTATGGACAAGTGGATATTATGGATTTACACTATCAGGTTTAATAACATGTTATATAGCGGCTATACCGTTCTTTTACATGACTCTACTAAGCACATTAATATATGTTTCTTCCTTCTACATTATAGAAAAAATGGTGATTTCACAGGTCAAACATCGTACTTAATTAAGTTTGATAAATACTTGTGTCGATAATCGTGCCGTGCAAACGGACTTATGCAGAATTGACCCACTGCGTATTACTTAGAACGTAACAAGGAGAAACAAATGGGAAGACCATTAAATAAACGAAATTTTACAACAGCGGCGGCAGGTGCTACTGCAAGTAAAAACGAAATCAAAGTTTCATTCCACAACGGTTCAGCCGTTAAAGAAGGAACAATAATCAAGCAAAAAGGTTCAAAAAGATTTGTTGTTGCTGAAACAGGTGCAGACGATACAGAATACACTTGTGTACTAAAGACTGGTGTTTTACCGGCGGCTTTAAGTGCTGGCGAAATGTCAATTATGGTAGAAGGTAACGATTCAGAAACATACACAGTTTCAAAAATTACAGGACGTAAAGTTACTGTTGTTGCACCAAGTGCGACAGGATCTAATGCATTAGATGGAAAATCATTAGCATATCAAATGGGCTCAGCGGCTTCAGCAGGCGTTGTGCGTATGGAAGAAGCGGGTGACGATGACGTTGCTAACTCTGATGATGATGATTTCACAGATGACGCATAAGGACTAACATGGGTAGACCAGTCAATAAAAAGAACTTTGGAGCAACAGGCGTTGATGCGGCACCTACAATTCCAATTCGTTTTCATGATGGAACGAGTTTGATTGAAGGTAAAATTGTAAGTCAACGTGGTAATGCAAAATTCCTTTGTTCAAATGATGCTGGAAATATTACTAGAATTTGTCGCTTGGTGAATAAAATTTCACCGAGCGCCGAGTTCGAAGCATCACTTATTGGCATAGCCCCTGGAAGTAGTCCAAGAATAATTAGCAAGGTACATAATAGAACAGCAGTTGATTTCGATGGAAATCGTTATACATGGGAATGTCAAGATGATTCAACAGAGTCGTTGATGATATTGACGGCAATATAGGTGAAGTGAATGAGTGCAAGTGTAGTAAATATACCAAATGATAATTACATAATAAAAGTCCAACCTGGCGGAACAATCACTCTCGATACAGGACCTGTGCAAGGTGATGTTATTTTTACAGGTAACATTACAGTTGGCGGACAACAAACAATAGTCAATTCAACAAACCTTGATGTACAAGATAATATTATAACTGTTAACTTTGGTGAAACTGGATCTGGTGTTACTTTAGGTACAGCAGGATTAAGAGTTGACAGAGGACAAGCATCAGACGGTGCTTTACTTTTTGACGAAAATTTTACATGGACAGATCCTGTTACTGACACTTCAGTAAGCGGAGGATGGGTTTTTAAAAATATTGCAAATACTTTATTAGGAATTAAGACAGTCAGTATAGGCACTGATGGTGGCGATTTATATTTAATCAACAGCGGTACTGGTGTTATAAGTGTTACAGGTACTAACAACTATGAAGGAAATGTAACAGATGATGATCACATACCTAATAAAAAATATGTTGACGATGAAATTGTAACTGCTCTAACTAGTACATTCCAAAGAAGAATTGAAGAAGGTAGTACAACAAAATCATTTGTTGAAGTTAGAGATCAAGAAGTATCAGGTTTACAAAGTGTAATTAATTTTGAACTTGATAGTGTTAATGTTGGAAAGGTATTCAAAGATAGATTAGAAATACAAGATCTTAGAATAACAGACAACATGATTGAAACAACAGTTTCAGATGCAGACTTAGTATTATCTGCACCAGGAACAGGCGGTGTCAAAATTAGAGATAATATGACACTAACATCAACTCCTGCGATTGATGATGCATTGACAGATCCAGCAGGTCCAGCAGATGGATTGAAACTTTATGTAAAAAATCCAGAAACAGGTGGTACAGGTTTGTTTTTCAAACATGCCAATACTACTGTTGGAGAAATAATAAGTAGAAAGAATGCTCTTTTATTGAGCATGTTATTTTAAAGAGGAAAAGATATGGCCATAGAATCCACAGCAATAGCAAGTACAGATACAGACTTACTAGTTGTCCCTGGCGGCAAATCCTATGCTGTTTTGACAATTATGGTTTGTAACATTGATACACCAAATCCAGTTCACCAAGAACATGGATTAACAAATTTTGATTTACACTTTGTAAAGAGCGGAGCGGCAAAGAGTAATACAAACAAAGTAATTAATAATTTACAATTACCTGCGGGAGAAACATTTACTTTTGATAGTGAAAAGATTGTTTTAGAAGCAGGCGACAAGATTGTTGCATTAGGTGAATCACCTACAAATTTAGTTGCAACAGTCAGTTTCTTGGAAGTGTAATATGAGATTAATAAAAGCACAAAGTACTAATTTAAGAAATATTAAAGGTACAGGCATAAAATATGATATAAACAGCATAGGAAGAATCGGCGGCGAAAAAGCAATGGTTGTTCCTATAGGTAGCACGTCTGAAAGACCTGTATTTGCAGAAGTAGGTCAGATTAGATATAATACAGATGCAGATGCTTTTGAAATGTACTCAGCAGGAAATTGGGGAGAAATACGTAAAAAAGAACCAACAGAAATTGTACAACAAAATTTAGGAAACGGTGACGCAAATGAAACAATATTTGGTCCATTAGTTAACGGAGATACAAATTTTCCAGCACCTAGTGCGGCACGCAATATTTTAGTATTTGTTGAAAACGTTTTCCAAATAGCAACTACAAACTATACATTAGTACAGAATCCTGCAGGTAAAGCACCAGGTTTCTATATTTCATTTAGTTCTGCTCCTGATGTAGGTAAGCCGGTGACGGTATTACATAATTTTGATAAATAATATTGACTAGGAGACTATAGAATGGCATCGTTAAAATCATTACTAGGAAGTAGAAACTTTACACAGACTGAAATTAACCTTGAAAAAGGTAGAATTTATGCATACACAAACGGTACTATGTACTCCAAAATGTGTAACGGCTTTTGTTTTAGAGCCCCAGGAAATGGTACAGCAACAATTGATTCATGGGGTGCTGGTGGTTCTGGTGCTAGAATGTGTTGTTGCGGTGGCGGATTGCCAGGAAACGCGGCGGCATACACAAGAAAAGTTATTAGCATGTCCGATGGACAAAGAGTTTGTGGATGTATAGGTAAATCCTGTGGTAACGCAAGTTCATTATGTTTTAGAGGTTGTGGAGAACCTACAATGTATTGTTGGTTCAGTACTTCTTCAAACAGTTGTGTATGTACACAAGGTGGTAGAGGCGGAATAAGTTTTTGTTCAACTTCTCCAAGTTTATATTGTTGTTATCGTGCTAATGGTTTTTGTACAACAAACAGAGGTCCAAACTGTGGACTAGTATGTAATCAATGTTCAGGTGCATGGATTGCAAATAGTTATGGTGGAGATTATAACTGTTGCGGAATGAAATCATGTTCAAGTTTCTTAGGATGCTATCCAGCATGTACATGTATGAAATATTACCATGTTGCTGTTCCGGCAGGAGTCTTTGCAAAAGACGGTGTAATGGTAACTTACACAACTGAATCAGACAATCCATACTCACGTTGGTCAGGAATGGGAATTCACCAGTTTAGTAATGCATTGAATGCGGCAAGTAGAAATCCATCAAGAGGTGTTTATCACGGTAGTTGTTGGATGGGTAACAGAGCATGTCAGTGTTACGAACACATTGGTTGCGGACACTTCTTACCATTCGGCGTAGGCGGTCCTGCGGCTAACCCATGTCCAGGTGTTAGAGACCATGGATGGCGTGGCGGCGACGGCGCTGTGCGTATTAAATTCGTCGAAGGATAATCCAAAACACTTCCGATAAATACTGTGTCAGGAGATTATAAGTGGCACAAGTAGGTAGAATATCTGGTCCGTTACTAACGGCTAACCTTGAACGACAAGGTAAAGATCTAGATTTTAGAAATCAACAAGCAAGTACACCTTTATTAAAACTTAAGGT
>Ga0163109_10002920_pt1 | contig 13142 bp, 16 predicted proteins | sample CRUFie1St13metaG_FD_108704 | JGI IMG/M metagenome (GOLD analysis project Ga0163109, IMG submission 108704) | Marine microbial communities from the Costa Rica Dome - CRUD Field 142mm St13 metaG | ecosystem: Environmental > Aquatic > Marine > Oceanic > Photic zone | place: Costa Rica: the Eastern... | reverse complement strand
GGGTCGGCGCCGGCCTCCAGCAGTCTCAGGACGATGGCGTCCGCGCCGGTCTGCGCGGCAACATGCAGCGGCGTCGTCTTATTCGTGGATTGTTGTTTGGCATCGCCCCCCCGCTCCAGCAGCGTGATTAAGACGTTGAGGGCGCCGACTTGCGCCGCGAAATGGAGCGACGTGTGCCCTCCGCTGTCCGCCTGGTTCGGGTCGGCGCCGGCCTCCAGCAGCGCATGGCACGCTGGCTCACGAAGATGGATCAGCGCGTGGTGGAGGGGCGCGAGGCCGCCGTAGCCCTCCTTCGTCGCCGAGGCACCGTGCGCCAGAAGCTGCTTGATGACGCCGACGTAGCCGGCGCGTGCGGCGTAGATTAACGCCGTGGCGCCCGCGTCGTCCGTAGCGTTAATGTCGTACAGACCAGCACGGTCGCGCGCACTAGGATCCTGTAAGAGCTTCTTGAGGCCGTCGTTATTGCCAAATCGCGCTAGTCGATACACGTTCACCGCTTCCTCGGCTGTCATCCTGCTCTCCAAGTAACGAGACCGAAAATGGCTGTGTGTAATACGAATCTAGTATCTTGCATGCTAGAGATACTTACCTGTACCAACGACGCAACTTAGTGGGCACCGCTCCGGGGCGCGGCTTCCAGGTTTCCCGCGCGTTTAGGAAATCCCGCGTGGCGAGCGGCCTGTACAGGTAAGACACTAGATACAAAGTATACTGTACCAGCAGGGACAAAAATGGGAGCACGCGACGCTGCCCCGGCGGACTAGCACAACCGATACGATGCGCAAAACAATACATGGGTAACAGATATGGCCGAGCAGCGCGTGGGGCTATGTCAACAAACCTTTGTGGCGGACGACAAGTTTGGCGATGTGATCGCGTGCCTTGAGGCGCGGGGCTGGGCGCGCGTCATTTGTGGCGGGGACCTCGCGTGGCGGAACCTGAAGCAAACGGACTTCGAGTCCGCCGACGCCGACCGCTACGTGAACCATCTTCGCCACGCGCAGCGGCTGAGCCACAAGGCAACGCTCGCGGCCGCGCTGGCGGACGCGTCCGCCGAGTTTTACCCGCGCTGCTACGACCTCCGGCTGCCGGCGCACGCCCGGCGATTCCTGGGCGACGCCGCGCGCGTCGCGGCAGCGGCGGCGCTGCGCGCAGGCGGCGCGGGCCCCGGCGACGCCGGCCTGGGGCGGACGCTCGTGGATGCCTGCGCCGGGCGTAATTTTGATGAAATCGCGGCGCGGCTCGCGGCGGGCGACACGGCGGCGACGCTCGCGGCCCGCACGGGGGGCGGCGACGCGGTGGCGGCCGCGGCGGCGCTGCGGGCTTTCGACGCACGGCCGCAGGCTGCAGTGGTCGACGGCGCCGCGGGCGTATGGGTGCTCAAGCCGGCGGGCGGCAGTTGCGGCGAGGGCGTCGTCTGCTCGACGTCGGTCCAAGAACTGCTGGCGGCGGCAATGGCGCGGCGGTGGCGTGTCGTCGTGCAGAAGTACATCGAGCGCCCCCTCACGCCCCTCGCCCGGAAATTCGACGTGCGCCAGTGGGTCCTCCTGTCGGCTGTCCAGCCGAAGCTTGTGCTCTGGGGCTTTTCCGAGGCGTATGCGCGGTTTGCTCAACAACGGTTCGCGCTCTCGGACGCGTCGCTCCGGGACAAGTTCGCGCACCTCTGCAATTACTCGATCCAGAAGGACGCGCCGGCGGCGGACGACGCCATCGCCGAGAACATGTGGAGCCAGGCGCAACTGGCGGCGCACATCGATAGAATCTACGGCGCGGGCAGCTTCGAGGCGCGCGTGCGGGCCGGTATCCGCGCCATCGCCGTGGCCGTGGCGGAGACGGCCGCGCGCCTGGACGTGGAGAAGGTCGGCCACGGCTTCGAGTGGCTCGGTTTGGATATCATCGTCGGCGAGGACCTGTCCTGCTACCTGCTCGAGGCGAACGTGTCGCCCGACGTGTCGCACTCCACGGCCGTGACGGCGGCGCTCGTGCCGGCGGCGACGGAGGACGCGCTGGCGCTGCTGCTCGACGAGGGCCACGCGGCCGACACCGACGCACCCGTGGCGGCCCGCCGGCGGTCGACCCTTTACGGCGACCCGCCGCCGACGCCGGCCGACGGGCCCGCGGCAGCACCGCGGTGGGAGCTGTGGCTCCGCGCCAGCGCGCCGGCGCCCGCCGAGCAGCTCCCGGCGCGCCTGACGGACGGCCGCGCGGACGCGTGGTGGCGCGCTGAGCTCGCGCGGCTGGAGCGGTTCGCGCCGCAGCCGCCGGACGCCTCGAGCGACGAGGAACTCTAGTGTACTAAATTGAAGTTGCAATGGACTGCTAGTAGGTTGGACTGCTAATAGTAAGTTACAAATACAGAGAGGAGGCTCTATTAGGCCCTCGTTTGTCGCGGCATATTAGCGAATTTGCTCTACCGTTTCTTGACGTCTCTTTTTAGACGCCGGCTGGGTATCCTAGCCGCGCAGGGAGAAGGCCTCTAGAGGCTTGGTGTATGTCCTTTCCTTTAGGATATTCCTTCCTTAATCATTGAAAATCGTACTTATTGGGGAAAATCGGTTTTTTGAGGAACTTCCAATTGCACCCAAAACTGTCTCCAACCACAGTTTCATTGGACTATTTCATTGGGGAATGGGATTTTGCTCCAACGGAGCAAAATCCTATCCCCCTACTCTCTCGGTACCGTTTACCTGAAGGTCCACTATGTCAGATCTGAGCGGCCCAAAACTTATTGTATGCTGCCCTATAGTTCTATAGCATTTTCGTTGGTTTTTCTTGCATACACTGGTTCAGTAGGACTGGTTTCGACGAAGTATGTCTTCGATGGAACCAAGAATCCGATTGAAGGTGGTTCGCTCCACGTATAGTAGCCTAATTGCATCATGAATCTTGGCAAGCGGGAGTTGCCCTAGCATGTGGTACGTACTTTAATGTGCCATTTTTTCCCGTGGCCTTGACCGTCCCCTGGCGGGGTTTACTAGCGAGAAGCGCGTTTTCGCCAAAATAGTCACCAGTCTGATCAAAATATATGATGAAATGGTCGAGAAAGTACACAGAAAACATGCGGTGAGCTGTGCGACCTCTTGCTGGTTTCCGTGAGGGTCCGCTTGGATGCAGGTTGCTGTACCCTGCTTGATTATGAAAAAGCTTGAACCTGTTGTATCATAAAAATCATCCTGGTCACGTTTCAAAGCTGACCAACGTCGCCTTGACGGCAAATTACATCGCCTTCTTCATAGGCTTCCTCCTGCATTGCATCCGCTAGTTTCGAGAACTCATGGTCCTTAAGCTCTTTGAAAATTTCAACCTAGCGCGTACATCACGAGTAAACGCCGCCAGCATTTGGCTCTTGTGGGATGTAAGTACATTTTGTAGGAGACTCTTTATATGTAGGCGCTTTTCAATAGTTGTCTTCATGACAATCACTTTAAATGCCTGTTTGCGGGGAATTGCTGGTAAAAGTTGATCTCGTTCACTGTGGGACATACTTTGCGTGGCAATGCATATAGTCTGGACTCAGTTGTCGCTCGGCAAGTTGCGGCCCTTGGCGTGTTATACATAATAGATAAATCACCAAAAGTCCCACCCGGATTGTAAGTATGGACCAATGTTTCGTGTTCTGACCCGTCTCTTCGCTCAAAACATGCCACACTGCCTTTATCAACCACGTAAAAATGGTCGCCATCTTCTCCTTGCGTGAAAGCGATTTCACCACGTTTAAGCACCACCTTTGACATTGCCTTCGTCACTAGTTCTCTTTGCTCCTGTTCGAGGTGACGAAACAGAAAATGTTCTCTAGGGATGGCAATGAATGTTGCACAAGTACTGCATGAACATGAAGCCAGACACAGGTATATTGCTGCAAGACCTGGAGGATTCGCAGTTTCGCATCCGGGGCCTTCTCGAACTCTGCTATTTCGTCTTGGTCATCCAGAGCGACCTCTGAGCAGACTGCTTTGCGTTTTTTGGCTCTTGCCAGCTTGATTGATGTTTCTAGAGCTCGACTCTCGGAGTCTTCTTCTTGATCAAGGTCATCCTCATCGAACGAATCTTCTGTTTTTTTCAAAAGGTCGGCTCTGTTTGACACCTCACTACCGACCAATGTTTTCTCACAGACTTGATCAGGATACCTGCGTCTAAGATTCTGGCGCGCGGATGAGTTCTAATTGATTACTTTTTCTGTAAAAACTCAACAATAAAACCAATGGGATTATCCGGCTTTTCGATCAACAGTGACTCCACTTTAACGGCTCCAGTAAAGACTAATTGACAAATTAGGACGTACCAATCTGAATGAATAACTGGTTGATCGACTTGGATTGCAGATAATCATTTAGCTCGGCTTGATGCTGACAGCGACAGCCTTCTTAGAGAATTCGAATACTGCATTTACCTGCGCTGCTGATTCTGCAGTAAAGTTACAATCAGTCATTTTGCATCAATTTTGTTACTCTACATTTATACCTAACTTGAAAACTTGAATAACTTGAAGCATTGATTCATTCAGCTGCCCTAGTCTCCTCTAGGGCCTAGCACAATGCCCACAGACTAGTTATTGGGAACTCGATTTGTCCTTTGCTCAGTTTTTGCCCACTTGAACTTGAACTTCAAGTTGAAACCGTCCACCCCCCCGGGCCCGGGCCGGGTCCGGGCCAATGCGGGAATTCTTACCCTAGCGCGCCGCGGCAGCCCCCCGGGCCCGGGCCCGGGCCGGGCCCGGCCTCGTAGGTTCCCCTCCCCCTATCCACATACTACCTACATGATTCAATCAACGTAATGATTATGACACACTCTCGTATTGCATAGAGATGCACGAACTCAAATGATATAATATAATACACACGAACTCAAATTAACAACATGGATGAGCTACAAGCTCAATTAGATGCAGACGTTGCTGGACTTGAAGCCTGAGACGGGCCCGGGCCACTTTGGACGGGCACTTTTGGAGGGCCGGGGGGCGTCACGGTGTCTTTCTTTTGCCCGGCCTTGGGGCTCCAAATCACGCCAAGTGCGAGGAACTAAGTGCCATTGGCGGCAAAAGGAAGGGTTTTAGCGGGTCCGGGCACGCGCTCAGGCGGCTCAGGCTGGCTCGCCGCCCGGCCCTGAGTGCCAGTGCCAGTCACCGTAGTCTGTTCCTTCAAGATCTAGTCCAACTTTTATCCCAACGGGGGCGTCTCTCACGAGGCTGCCTAGGACCCGCTACGACATTGCTAAGTTCACCTTATATCCCGGATACAGACGCAGTATCCGAGCTTCTCGAGGTAGTAACTAGAATGAGATGTATTGACGCATGAGATGAAGCGCGCGCTCGAGATCGTGGTGATTGCGATCACCTTCTACCCGCTGGCACGAGCGGGCTACTCGCCATGTCCCAATTTATGCAGTGGACATGGCAATTGCCCCCTCACTCGTGTTTGCGAGTGCGTGCAGTCCCATGTTGAGACTTTACGCGACTACACAGCATAGGTGTTTCAATGGCTGGACAGGTGCTGATTGCTCGCTGAAAACGTGTCCTCTTGGTTCAGCTTGGGCGGATGCAGCTGACACTATCATTGGTATGTCAATGCTCCCTACTGGGACATATGTTGTAATCTATAATCAAGAGTGAATCTTGGCTCCTTCGCGCGCAGGCACAGACGATGCGCACAATAACGCCGAATGCTCTAATCGTGGTACATGTGATCGCACTTCTGGGATCTGCCTTTGTGAGGAATCGCGCTTTGAAGGAGCTGCTTGTGAACGCAAGTCCTGTCCAGACGCCTGTAATGGACGAGGACGATGTCAAAACATGAAGTACCCCAATTTCACGATGACGATTTCAATATGTTTAATGCACTTTTTTAGGTATTACGCCTCCCTGAAAGACCCAGGCGAAGGTCCCGTCTATACATACTTGTCTAACTGGGATGCGGAAATGATGTACGGATGTAACTGTGATCACGGTATATTTGGTCCTGACTGCTCCCTACGCTCTTGCCCGACTGGGGACGACCCCCTCACTGAGAGTGTCGTTGATAATCCGCCCGATTCAGCGCCTAGATGACCATAAATCGAGGAAACCTGATGGCAGGTCTGAGCTACAAGTGACGGCGCAGCAGCAAATAGAATGCAAAGCAGATTCGGGCTATGTTGTTTTGTCATTCCGAAACAAGCATACAGATCGAATTCCGTATCACAATTTACGTCCTTCCTGTAGTTACTAGAGGTCAGTGGTGATGAGTATGCCTATAATAGGTATTATGCGAGTGACAACGAGGTGCAGGGCTATCTCGAAGCCCTTTCGACAATTTCAAGTGACTATGGACCGGCATTGTCCGTCCAAATGAATGGTTATATAGTTCACAGTGTCTGATTATAAGGATCATGACAATGTGCAGTGATGAAGTACTGATTTTCTTTCGATTAGGCCAAGCATTTTGCTCTGCCTCCTCAACTTTGACAAAAATTGATTTCCTTCAAGACTTTGGCAATTTGCCTCTGATTGTCGCGGATGGCAATGGCCTGGCGCTTTCTGCTAGTACCAGTCCAAAAGTATCCGTCTCCGAGGTTCGCGCTGGGACCAAGGAAGATGAACCTTGTAAGATTGCGACGTGTCCACACGTACTTAGCACGCTTCAGAACAAAGATGTAGGCTCAAATAGAGGAATTTGTGATGAAGAGATAGGCGTCTGTAGCTGCATGGACTATATGACCACATCGGATGGTTATGGTAACGAAGGCCAACGGGGTGACTGCGGATATGCCAGCCAGCAGCTAGTTGACTGTCCAAACGAAAACAGTCCGTGTAATATGAAAGGGACCTGTCAAGGTAAACCAACTTATCGCTGTGACTGCCAGCAAGGTTGGACTGGCGCTGACTGTTCCTTGCTTACTTGCCCGTATGGTAAGACTTGGTTTGGGCGGCCTACAACCGGAGACGATTATGCACACATGACAGACGACATTGTAGAATGCTCAAATATGGGTACCTGCAATAGAGTTACTGGCACCTGCTCTTGCATGGAGGGTTTTGAAGGTGCTGCATGTAATGTCATGAGTTGTCCGGGCAAAGAGCCCAATGGCCCTGCCTGTAATGGCCGCGGGGAATGCCTCACGATGGGTCAACTAGCTGAGCACGCAACAATCAACGGGGACGATGCTCTCTTCACCTATGGATCTACGCCAAATAATCAACTGACCTGGGATTTTGATATGGTATGCGTGTTGCCCAAGTGGTCGAATTATTATGTGTTAATGTAGGTACAGGGCTGCATGTGCCACGATGGATTTTTTGGCTATGATTGTTCACTTTTTTCTTGTACCTCCGGAGATAACCCACATACCAATGGACAATCTAACGAAATTCAAACTCTCTACTGCAAGGCATCTCTTCCTTCGGCGGCTCTGATTCTACGTTTTCGCCGACAATCGACTGTGGAATTGATGTGCTAACAGACTGCGCGTTTGACTCAAACGCCCCGCGGTGTCCTTGAAAAGCTCACGAATCGATTCATTAAGGGTTTTCCAAACCCACAGGTCAACAGCGAATCTTGTTGAAGTCGAGGTCGCTCTTGAATCATTGAGCACGATTGTAGATGTAAGTCTTGGTGCTGTGAGCTCAGATCAGACGACAGTCTGCTCAGAGAGTGGATCCTCTACAAATGTAGAATTCCTCTCACCGACCGGTGATGTGCCGCTTCTTCAAGTTAACCTAGTTGATGTAGACTCGGCCTCTGTTCAAGAGCATGTAAAGGGAACCAAGGAGGACGAGGTCTGCTCTGGTCGGGGGCTCTGCGACCAAACAACTGGTTCCTGTACTTGCTTCTCTGGCTTTGGTTCCAGCGACGGGCAAGGGCGGAAGGGCACTCTTGATGATTGTGGCTTTGTCGTCCCAATATTTCGCTGTGAGGATGGTTCATTGGATTGTTGAGACTATCATAGAAACGTGCAATCAATCTTCTCTTGTCATTGTGAGTATCTTAGCGGAATCATGCCTAAATTTCATGATGCAAATAGCCCCTTTAAACAAAACGGTGACCACCCGGTCCTGGTCGGAGTTTCCTGCATTAGGGCCACTGGGAAGGAATCGTGGCATATCACTGTCCTTGCCGGTAGCAGCGTCACGCTGACTCGGAGCCTTATATACTGGCCTCCTCATCTGTCGCGTCGTTAGACCACGCCTTCCGAGCCGCTGACGCGTACGCGCCCTTTGCGACGGAAATTTGGGTTCAAGTTTACCCTAGTTTCTCGGAGTGGAGGAGTCGTGGTCTGTACTCGACAGCCTCCTCATTCTAAAATTTACTACTCAGGCTTCTCGTAGTTCTTAAAGTGCGACGGAAAAGTTGAGGCGGCCAAAGATGATAAAGGGCCCGGGTCCGAGTCAAACCATTGCCAGTGTACACCGTTTTCGAGCAATATAGGGTGACCGCCATGACTATTTTCACTGGCAGCCGTACTAGTACTGTAGTATTCGCCACGCTCATAAATCATTAGACTTGTATGCTTAGAAATGTAATAAAACAAATATGCACGTACACGCCATGACGAGGAAACATGAACACCCCCCCCGACCTCAGGTTGGTTGCGCTCTCAGTGGCACATGCCAGCTACGATAATCTACTTGTACGGTTTAACAAGACTCAAAAAGAAGGGGGGTCAAAATGACAGGCCAGAATATGGTCACGGCACGTGTCACGGCCTGGGTGGGTACTTCGACAGTCACGGTGACCTCTTCCCCAGTAACTATTAGTGTCGACGCATCCTTAGAACACCCCGAGGTGTGTCAGTCCCAGGTCCCTTCATCCCCAAGAGTGCGCATTTTTGGATACTTTAAGGAATCCTTGGGCTCTGGCTTCTCTTCCCCTATGGGCCCTGGGAGGACGACACTATCATTCTGAATAAATAAATAAAATGCATGCGCATCGTACATAGTGGGCATCTGGTAGCCATAGCCTGAGAGTGCTGGGGGTAGTGCTCCTGGAAGGGGAAGGTCATCAAACCTCGTTGTAGGTCACAGTTGATGGTTCTGATTATAGTATGATAGCCTGGGCATTTTCCAATAGTATCCTTTGACCATGTCTTAGTGGCAATGCCGACGAAAGGACAAACTATTGGGATTCAAGTGAACTGCTGCTGTCAGAGTCCACCGTGACGCTTTTACGTCGTTCACTCCAAAATATGCCCTAGACAGCAAGTATTGTAGGTCGGCTCGGCTGTTCTGAGTCGAGTCTTGCGTTGTCGGTGTGCTGTTTGTACTGGCAGTATATTCTGTTGCCGCTTCTAACCATCGACCACGCGTGCAGTTGAAATTTCCCAAATTAATTCTTGCATCTACGGTACGTGTTGTGACACCATCTTGCAATCGTTCAAAAATATGAGCCGCATCGTCAAGCTGACAAAATCCCATCAATACAACTCCAAGGGCTCGCGCAGCCTGAAAAGTGTGGTCATGAGATGTAAAGTTGCGCAAATAGACGACGCTAGCTGTTGAGATATATTTTCTAGAACCACATCACATGAGGCACAGGCTTTCAGGGCTGCGAGGGCACGATCGACGGCAAGTTCAATCCCATGAGGGTTGGTGAAAAGGTGAAGTTTGCTTATAGCAACATTTGAATACAGTGGTGAAAGGAATTTATCTTCATTATCTTCACAGAGTCTTTGAGAGTCTCCTAGTAAACTACGGGCCTTACCAAACTCTTTCAATTCGACCCAAATACCACCTGAAAATACAAGTGCATCAACTATGTGCGCTCCGTTGCTGCCCTCGAACAACCCTGATGAGGCAGTGTTGTTCAATTTTTGAAGGTGATCAAAGGCGAGTGAATTGACTTCATCAAGATATATACGGCATTGATCCAAGTTTCTGGTAATGAGGGCCAGTCTCGCACCTAACAGCATCCCGCGAATGTTGGTAGGTACTATCTGTATTGCATTCGTGGCGAGCTCGCCAGCAGTGATGACATCACCAGCTGCGACATGGAGCTGTGCAAGGTTGGCATATACAGACGCAATTGCTTTATCAGTACAATGTTGCTCAAGTGCTTGAATGTGGTAAATTTTAATACTTTGCATTTTGGCTCCAGAATAACAACGCAACGGCTCAGAAAGTGCAATAGAAAAACTCTGCCCACATGAATGCAAGGTGCTGAGATCTCTTGTGTTTTTCATTTCATCGGTGATCTCCAGTGCGCAGATGCCCCTTACTCGAACGATGCAGGCATCATCACCATTTCCAATGCGAATGCGCTCACCTATGCGCAAGGCAAGAACGGTATGACCAGTCGTCCACAATTTGCAACAATCGACTGAGTCTAGCCATGCTTCCCCATCCACGCACTTCCAGATTTGACACGACCTTGCGTTTTCACGAGGAGATTTGGCAAGACCGACAGCGAGTAATACATTAGGATCAATTTCCATATCTTCATAATGAACTTCACCAATGAAGTGAGTGCGTCTGCTGCAATCACGCAGGGCTGCCAAAAAGGCCGCCTGGGAAGAAACTATATTATGGAGCTCAAATTGAAGCACACCAGTGTTGTTTGACACTTGATATGGAACTGGAATGCCACGATCACGCCGAAGGCCGGCAGCAGTACAATACGCGTCAACAACTCTTGCAATCACAGCCGGGTCGCGACTACCCATTATAACTCTGCGTTCTAACGACATAGCCAATGCAAGCCAAGTGAGATGGTTATCAGCGTCTGCGGCAACAGCAAGACTTAAGACTTCGTGAGAAGTGTGGAAAGCGTGTGATTCGAGACGCAAAATCCCAGCCAATTGGAGGACCTCGGGTGCGTGAGGCGCTAACGCAAGGGCAGTCTCTGCCGCTTCAAGGGCCATTGGCAAATCACCCAATGCAGCCTGGACCTAGGTCAAGCGCACCATGTCAAAATTACTGACAGGGCAAAATATCACGCCGAGTACTACTTGTGCAAGGCGATACTGCGCCAAGGCAAAACTTGGCGACAATTTGCAGGCTTGTGTATAGTAAGGCATCGCTACCTTCATGTTGCCACTTCCATGGTGGCTACGACCCAAAATGAAGTAGGCCTCGGCTTGAATTTCAGGCACCGTGGTGCCTGGATTGAAATATTCATGGTCGTGGACTAGTAGACACAGGAAACCACAGTGATATGCTCGGCTTGCCAATTTTTCAATCTCAGGGGTGCGTATGATTCGTATTGCTACTTTATGTACCTCATTTTTTGAGAGCAATGGTAATGTGGAACTTAACTTCACTCGCCACCAATTCTTTGAGCCAGGTTCCAGCGTTATTTTCAAAACTCGGGTTTCAAGTGCTTGTTTGTTATTTTGCTCGAATGCTACCCTGATATGTGCGTCAGACTTGAGCAGTGCTCTTGGGTCAGTGTAAGACAGAATGCATGCAACATTCGATTGGGCGTAGCCAACGAACAAGGCTTCTTGGTGCTCCCAGAACATGTAGTTGGCGTGATGATTAAGGGCAACAGAGTATGCAGGATTCAAGTCTCGTGCGCGAATAAGCAATGGTGTCGCTTCATTCCAGACCCCCTGCCTACTCTGGTGCGGATCTTGCAGCACTGCCTATTTGATTTTGAATATATTAAGTATCGCATACTCGGCGCAGGGAACCTGCTGACTTTTTAATGCTGTTCTCCCCAATGCCAAGTTCACTTGCACGTATGAGTCGCAGAAACGCAGTTGCCACTAGAGCTGGAACGCATCTTGGAGAAAGAGCAACAGCACGTTCAAGGGCAGCAAGGGCAGTATTTGTATCTCCAAGGTGGTAAGCACAAAGCCCAATGCCAATACGCACACTTGAACCTGCTGCTCTCGGGTCAGAGCGCAGAGCACGCGTGTATAGTTGTAGTGCATCGGCATATTTCTTTTCATGGTACAAAATTGCAGCCTTCACAAGCCTGGCACTACACGAGATCTCGTTGCTGTTGCGAAGTAACGAATCAGCGTAATATGTCGCATTTTCCAATGCTCGCGCATCACGATGATACTCAGATATCCAGAAGATAGATTTTATCAGCCAGGTCTGTGGGCTCGCATCAGAAATTTTATCAGCGCGCCCAATATATTCAAGAACTTTTTGTCTCCACGCCTACATGCATAGAAGTCCCCCTTTATCCCACTAAATATTAGATGGACTCACCTCCCGTGCATCTGTCCGCAACTCGCGTATGAAGTTGTTGGTAGCAGAGGCCGCTAGTAAGTTTAACACACGTAACCGCCCAGCTTCAAAAACTCCTGGTTCTCTTCGGTAAAAGTCTTGCATCTCGTACACATCAAACGCTTCGACAACGCCAAGTAAAACTTCGCGAAACTGTTCTTCGCGGCCCTGGTTGTGGTAGGCCACCGCGAATTCGCACCATGTGCGCAGGGGTGCCAATTCGGCACGCAACAGGTTGATCACGTCGGTGGACACGTCCGGCAGCTCGTCGTTGAAGATTTCCACAGTGCTAGTGGAACCGCGCACCGGAATCACAATCGACATATCAACTACACCACTCTTCGCCTCCAAGTATTATTAGACAACTTTTTAACGCTGACGAGCTTGCGCTTTTGTTTGCATAATAGCTATACCAAATATTTACGAGGAGCGCACCCCCCCCCTCCCCCACCAGCCCCACGGAATGGTCCGGGGATGTGTGTGGTACATAGCTCGCCGAGTCACTCTCAATCTATTCAACATTCCCGCGGTGGCTGCGGTGGCCAGAAACGCAAGCAAATATGCTTGGCGGCGGCTTAAGCAGGTACTAGTATGCTCGGCGGCCCAGGCGGCCGCGGCTGTCGCTGCCAGTCACGGTGTATTGGGCCCGGGGGGTTGCGGCACTCCTCCCCCCACTGGCACCCTCCCTGTCAGTGAAGACACGAGTCCGTGAAACCATCGGGTTTTGGATCGATGGTTCATTTTGCCTAGGCGGTCGAGACGGTATGGGTTTTGCCTAGGCGGCGTTAAGTTTTAAAAGTCTTAAACCCGAACCATCGCCGGCCGGATTCGGTCCCCACGTCGGACTTTTGGTTTCTCTCACTGGCAGCCTGAGGGCAGGTGACCCTGGAGGAGTTTATACCTTGTTTTAGAGCGCCAAAAATAAAATCAACGTCGACTATTGCGCTCGACCCCCCTATAAATTTCGAAATTCTCCACGCAGCCTGAGTATTAAGAT
>Ga0163109_10002919_pt1 | contig 13145 bp, 12 predicted proteins | sample CRUFie1St13metaG_FD_108704 | JGI IMG/M metagenome (GOLD analysis project Ga0163109, IMG submission 108704) | Marine microbial communities from the Costa Rica Dome - CRUD Field 142mm St13 metaG | ecosystem: Environmental > Aquatic > Marine > Oceanic > Photic zone | place: Costa Rica: the Eastern... | reverse complement strand
GTTTGTGTGGAAGATGTATTTACTACTGTTTTAGTCGTATCAGAAAACGGATATGGAAAAAGAACTTACATAAATGACCCAGAGGATAATGAACCAGTTTATCGAATAACTAATCGTGGAGGAAAAGGTGTAAAAACACTTAATATAACCGATAAAACAGGGCCTTTAAAATCGATTAAAAATGTAGAAGACGATAACGATTTAATGATAATTACAAAATCTGGGGTTACCATTAGAATGCATATTAATACGATACGAACAATGGGGAGAGCTGCTCAAGGAGTTAAATTAATAAACCTTAAAAAAGGGGGAGAGATTGCTGCTGTTGCAAAAGTCCCGCACAGTGATGAAGAGGAATCTGAAATCGAAAATGAAGAAAATTCTACACTTGAAAATGAAAATGGCACAGAAGTTGAAAACAATTCTGAAGAATAATTAAAAACTAAATTAAAATGAATAAAAAACTATTTATACCTGTATTAGCTGGACTCTTTATTTTTTCAGCATTTGAAACAATTCATGCACAAAAAAAGAATGTTCAAAATGCGTATAATTTCTTTAAAAAAGTGAGTCCAAGAAATGGAATGGATAAAAACCTTACCAATCTTAATGAAGCAAAGAAATTCATCGATTTAGCGGCATCAAATGCCGAGACACAAAACGATGAGAAAATGAACTACTATCGCGGAATGATTTATATGGGATTACTTGAAATAGAAGGAATGAAACAAGCGCAAAGTGGGGAAATAGATAAAGTAATGCTTGAAGGCTATGAAAAAACAATAAAAGAAAGTTTTAATAAAGTTCTTACAACTCCTAAATCGAGATACAAAGAGGATGTTGAAAAGTTAGTAAACGCAAAATCTGCACAAGTATTTAAAATGGCAGTTAATGCATACAATGAAAAAGCCTTCGAAATGGCTTTAGGGATGTTTCTTCAAGTTTCTCAAATTAGTAGTTTAATTGATCAAGAGGCAAAAGATGCAGATAGAAATGCACTTATTTGTTTAAATCAAGTAGTAAATAAACTAACTACAGGAGATACTACCAATTTTGACATGGCAATTGAACTAACCAAAGGAGTTAAAGAATTAATGCCCAAAGAAATAGATGTATTAATTACTTTAATTAATATTTATGTTAGGAACAACGACTTAGAAGGGGCAGGAAAATTCATGTCTGAAGCTCTAGAACTTGATCCTGAAAATAAAACACTACACTATAACTTAGGAACTGCCTATATGAGTCAAAAAGAAAATGAAAAAGCAGAAGCATCTTTTCGAAAAGCGATAGAATTGGACCCTAAATATGCAGACGCACAATACCAACTTGGTGCACACTTGTATAATTGGGCTGGAGATTCTAAAACTGAAGCTGGAAAGCTTGACTATAGAGATCCAAAAGCAGAAGAACTTGAAAACAAAGCAAATGAACTTCTTAATAAAGCGCTTTTGGTTCTTGAAGACTATATCGCTGGGAATCCAAATGATAAAGCGGTTCTAGGTATCTTAAAAAATACTTATGGCCAACTTGGAAATACTGAAAAATGGAAAGAATATAAAGAAAGATTAGAAAAGTTATAATTTTCTTTTCACTAAAAAAAGCTGCAATTAATTGCGGCTTTTTTTATCTTAAAAATTCTTTAGTAATATTGCCTGTAATTAATTTTCAATGAATCAATATCGAACGGTAGCATATTATACACTTGGATGTAAACTAAACTTTTCTGAAACCTCTGCCATAAGCAGACTTTTTGAGAATGGCGGATATGCCAAAGTTGATTTTGACGAAAGGCCAGATGTTTATATCATTAATACTTGCTCGGTAACCGAAAATGCAGATAAAAAATGCAGATATCTAGTTCGAAAAGCTAAAAAAATAAACCCAAATTCTTTTGTTATAATGCTTGGTTGCTACGCACAATTAAAACCAAAAGAGATTATTGAAATTGAAGGGGTTAATATGGTTTTGGGAGCAAACGATAAATTTAATGTTATCGAACACTTAGAAAAAATGGAAGCTAACTCGCAAGAAAAATTGGTTTTAAATGAGCCCATAAAAAAAACTAAACATTTCTTTCCAGCATTTTCTAGTGGAGAAAGAACTAGATCATATTTAAAAATTCAGGATGGATGCGATTATTTTTGTTCGTTTTGCACCATTCCACTTGCTAGAGGAAAAAGTAGAAATGCTTCTATAGCAAGCACTTTAAAAGAAGTAAAAAAACTTGAAAATTCAGGCATTAAAGAAGTAGTTTTAACAGGGGTAAACATAGGAGACTTTGGTCAAGGAAAGGAGGAAAACTTTTTTGAGTTAATTAAAGAGTTAGATAAAATTTCATTTATCGAACGTTTTCGCATATCTTCCATTGAGCCTAATTTACTCTCGGATGAAATAATCGACTTTGTTTTAAACAAATCCAAACGATTTGTTCCTCATTTTCACATTCCATTACAATCTGGAAGTGACTTATTACTTAAAAAAATGAAACGAAAATATGATACTTCTTTATATTCGAAACGGATCAAAAAAATAAAAGATTATAGGCCAGATTGCTGTATAGGAGTCGATGTTATTGTTGGATTTCCTGGGGAAACAGAGGAAGAATTTGAAAAAACATACGAGTATTTAAAAGAGTTAAATATATCCTATTTACATGTATTTACTTATTCGGAAAGAGCCAAAACAAACGCGATAAAGTCTTTAGATAAAGTTCCTATGGATGTTCGAAGGAATAGAAGTCGAAAATTGCAATTTTTATCCGAAAGAAAAAAACAACTTTTTTACCAACAACAAATTCAATCAAAAAAATCGGTTTTATTTGAAAGCAAACATGAACAGGACTATATTACTGGATTTACAGAAAATTATGTAAAAGTGAAAATAAAAGATAAACCCGATATCATTAACTCTGTAAAAAATGTTTTTCTAAAAGAATTACAATCCGATGGAATTATGTTGTGTGAATAAACTATTAATCTAAATCAAAAAAGTGTCAAGTTGTTATATTACTAGAAGAGAAACATTTAATGCAGCACATAAGCTGTGTAGAGAAGACTGGTCAGAAGAAAAAAACGAAGAAGTTTTTGGAAAATGTAGCAATAAAAATTGGCATGGTCATAATTTCACTATTTATGTTACTGTAAAGGGAATTCCAAATCCCGAAACTGGATTCATTATTCATCTTAGCGATCTCAGCGATATCCTGAATGAAAAGGTAATTGAAGCAATTGATCATAAAAATTTAAATGTCGACGTTGATTTCATGAAAGGAATTATGCCATCCATTGAAAATTTAATTATTGAAATTTGGAAACAAATTGAAGATCCAATCGTTGATAAAGGTGGAGAATTAGTTAAAATTAAATTAATAGAAACCAATAATAATTTTGTTGAATATTACGGAGGTAAAGAACCCTATTAATCGCTTTTATGGATAATAATATAATTAACCTCGACTTACAGAGGAGTTCTGAAAAAAATTTAACAACTACTAGTGTCTTTATCGGCATTTTTCTAGAAAATGATTCAACACGAAAAGAATTTATTAACTTAGTAAAATAACTTATTACACCTAATATTATGAATGATTTTTTAAAACAAGAAGGAAGCTTTGCTAAAGATGTATCAAGTGACTTTTTCAAGAGTGTTTATAGTTATATGTTTGGTGCACTATCACTTTCTGGCATCGTTGCCTACACTTGTGGAACACCTGAGTTTTTTATGGAATATTTTGTAAGTGCTGGAGGAATTTCGCCAATTTTTTATATTGTTGCATTTGCTCCGGTAGGTCTTGCTTTACTTATTCAATGGGGATATGAAAGATTATCCATGAACACCTTACTACTTCTTTTTATTGCGTATTCGGCTTTAATGGGACTTAGTATTTCTTCTATCTTTTTAGTTTACAGTATTAGTGCCATTTCCTCTACATTTTTTGTTTCTGCAGGAGCTTTTGCTGCCATGGCTATTCTTGGTTACACCACAAAAACAGATTTAACCCAATTTGGAAGTCTACTTTACATGGTTTTTATTGGAATTTTTATAGCAAGTATTGTCAATTTATTTATTGGTTGGGAAACCATGGATTTTATAATTTCAATTCTTGGTGTTTTTGTTTTCACCGGTTTAACGGCATATCACATGCAACAATTAAAAGCAGTTTCTCACGACACAAATATGAGTCCAGAGCAACGATCAAAACTGTCATTAATTGGTGGACTTCAGCTATACATCTTATTTGTAAACCTTTTCTTATCTTTATTAAGGTTGCTTGGAGGACGAGATTAATTTATTTTAATCCTCTTTCTTTTTTGATTGCTTCATAAGCTTCTTGTATCTGTTGGAATTTTTCTTTAGCTCCCTTTACATACTCCTCTCCCATGGTTGCAACTTTATCTGGGTGAAATTTAATAGCCATTTTTCGATAGGCTTTTTTTAGTTCTTCATCGGTGGCATTCGAATTAATTCCTAAAATTTTATAGTCCGAATCAACGTTTCTGTAAAACATGTTTTTAATGCTATCAAACTCTATGGGTGGAATTCCCAATAAAACAGATATTCTTTGTATTTGAGATATTTCTGAATTAGATACTACTCCATCCGCTTTAGCTATTCCAAATAAATAATGAATAAGTTGTAGCCTAACTTCCGGTTGCATTCGATATTTAATATCTTGACATATCTGTTCTAAAGGGATTGAATTTGAATCTAAAAATCGCTTAAGAACCTGAAGATGATTTGCATGAAAACGGTTACCAAATTGAGTTTGAAAAAAAGATTTCACATAATTCAATTCTGAACGTAGCACTTTTCCATCTGCCTTCATGACAGATGCTGACAGGGCCATTAACATGGTTATTATGTCTAGATTGGAGGAACGATTTTGATAGAAGCTAAATAAATCTTCGGCATTCATTCCAGCCCCTTTCGCTCCTTTTCTTTTTTGATCTACATCAAAAAAACCTCCAATAAACAATCCTAGAAGAAAACCCCAAATAGTTTTAAACAATAAAAAGCCTCCTATGGCAAAAATAATTCGATACAATAGCTAAAATTAAAAAAGGGGAGTTTCCTCCCCTTGAGTTAAATAATATTAGTTAATAAGTCCTACTGTTCGTTCAATAAACTTACTTAAATCTTGTCCTTTTAACATCCCATTTGATAACAATGCAAGATCTGTCATTGTTTTTGCTGTATTTTTTTTGTTTTTTCCTCTTTTAGACAATACCGCAATTACATTTGGATGGTTTGCATTAACAATCATGTTATACATTTCAGGAAAAGCACCCATCATTCCTCCTCCTCCTAATTTTTGCTGCTCCATCATTCGACGCATAAATTCGGGTTGAGTTACCATAACAGGACCTTCTTCAGCAGACAAGCTCTCAAACTGAATGGTGAATTTTTCTTTATTCACACAATCCTCAAAAATTTCCTTTAATTTTTCTTCCTCTTCTTTAGATAATTTAGATGGAATTTCATCTGTCTTTTTAATTAACTTATCTAAGGTATCTGCATCTACTCTAGCAAATCTCATTTTATCATTACTTTGTTCGAGCTTAGAAATCCAATGGGATGCCAAAGGTCCTTGAAGTTCAATTACATCATAACCTCTATCTTTTGCTGCTTTCACATAAGAATAATGACCTTCTATATCATTTGTATACAGGCAAATCACCTTGTCTTCTTTATCGGTTTGAGTAGGAGCAATTTTTTCTTGATATTCCTCCAATGTAAAATAATTTCCTTCCGTATTTTTTAATAAAGAATATTTAGAAGCTTTCTCTGAAAACTTTTCTTCAGACAACATTCCATATTGAACAAACACTTGAAGATCGTCCCACTTAGATTCAAAATCTTTACGATCTTTTTTAAACATTGAGGCCAATTTATCCGACACTTTTTTTGTAATGTGAGAAGATATTTTCTTCACATTTGAATCGCTTTGTAAATAGGATCTAGAAACATTTAATGGAATGTCTGGAGAATCAATAACTCCATGTAGTAAGGTTAAAAATTCAGGGACAATTTCCTCTACACTATCGGTAATAAAAACCTGATTGGAATAAAGGTTTATTTTATTTCTTTGAACTTCTATGTTTTCTTTTAAACGTGGGAAATATAAAATTCCGGTAAGGTTAAATGGGTAATCTACATTTAAATGAATGTGAAATAAAGGTTGCTCAAAACTCATCGGATACAATTCTCTATAAAAAGCATCGTAATCCTCTTGTTTTAAATCTTTAGGAGTTTTTGACCAAGCAGGTTTTACATTATTTAATTGATTTGGCACCTCAATGGAGACTTTTTTAATTTCTCCTTTATCGTCTTTTTCTCCTTCAGGAGAATCTATATATTCTGTTTTAGTTCCATGAATAATAGGTATAGGAAGGAATTTACAATATTTAGTTAAAATGCCAGATATTCTTTCTTTTTCTAAAAACTCTTTCGAATCCTCTGCAATATGTAAGATGATTTCTGTACCTCGATCCGACTTTTCAATTTCAGTTAGTGTAAACTCGGGAGATCCATTACTTTCCCATTGAACCGCTTTTGATTTATCGTGTCTTGATAATGTTTTTATTTGTACTTTATCAGCAACCATAAACGCAGAATAAAACCCTAAACCAAAATGACCAATAATGTGCTCAGAACCTTCTTTTCCTTTATATTTTTCAACAAATTCTTCTGCTCCAGAAAATGCTATTTGATTGATATATTTATCAATCTCTTCCGCGTTCATTCCAATTCCAGAATCTTTTATGGTGATTGTTTTTTCTTCTTTATTTAAGAGCACTTCTACTTTTAAATCTCCAAGTTTGCCTTTATATTCTCCATTCGCTGCCAACACTTTAATCTTTTGGCTAGCATCGACTGCATTAGAGACCAATTCACGTAAGAAAATTTCATGATCTGAATAAAGAAACTTTTTTATAATTGGGAAAATGTTTTCCGTTTGAACATTTATTTGACCTGTTTTCATATTAATTACATTTTTCATCAACTATTTCAATCATCGTACCATGTCTGAAAAAAGTGACAGATTGTCGGGTTATTGACAGATTGGCTTTTTAAAAGTAATAGTAGTAAAAAAACGTAACTTTTATTTTGTTTTTCGTTATAAATAGATTGACAATGATTTTTTTGAATAGCCCTTTATTTAATAATTTTATACTATTAATTTTTTTAAGTCTAAACGTTTTGTGTATTGGACAAGATTTTGAAGAATCTAATTGTAAAGATCCTAGTAAGAAAACCAAAAAACTTATCAAAAAAGCAAATAAAGAAAAGACATTATTAAAAAAAATAAAGTTATTTGAAAAAGCAAAAAAAAGCGCGCCGGAAAATGCATTGGTATTTTTTGAATATGCTAAAGCTTTTGAAAAAGAATCTAATAATTTATTAAGCACTCAAGCTAATCGAGGACCAGCAATCCAATTAAAAAGAAAATCTATTCCTTTATTATTAAAATGTCATGAATATTGTCCAAATTATTCTTCAGATGTTTCTTTAAAACTAGCTTTATTCTTTCTTGAAAATGAAAAAAGAGAAGAGTCTATAAAATGGATGGAACAATTTACAAAAAAGGAAAACGAATTTATTCATAAAAGTCCAGATTACAAATCCCTTAAAAAAAACTTTTTAGTTCTCATGGATAAAGTGCAGGAAGAAGTCTTTTTGTATAAAAACAAAGTTCCATTTGAACCCAAAATAGTGAAGAATGTTAGCTCTTTAAATCAAGAATATTTTCCTATGCTATCCCCAGATAACAAACTAATGTTTTTTACAAGAAAGCTAGATCGAAGAAGCTATGGAGATATAAAAGGAAATATGGTAGAAGAATTTACCTACTCATACCGAAAAAACAAAAAGACGAATTTCACAAATGGGAAACCCTTTGATTCGCCATTTAATCAGGGAGAATTCTCCAATTACGGAGCTGCAACAATGTCTGTGGACAACAAAGAAATGATTATTTGTGCATGTAAAAAAGAAAAAGTACACGGATCGGATTACTTAAATTGTGATTTATATAGTACAACCTATAAAAGAAATGGAAGTGAGGATGGCAATAATTACACTTGGACCCCATTAATCAACCTTGGTCCAAAAATAAACACCAAAGATGGATGGGAAGGTCAACCATGTTTATCTGCTGATGGACAAACCATGTTTTTTACATCAACAAGAGCCGAATCCAGAGATAATGATATTTACATTGTTCAAAGAGATTCCACTGGCGCTTGGGGAGAAGCGAAACCTTTTGACCTTATCAATACCGCTGGAAAAGATAAAAGTCCATTTTTTCATCAAGATGGGGAAACATTGTATTTTGTTTCAACTACATCAAGTTATCGAAAAGGAATAGGTGGATTAGACATTTTTTATATTCGAAAACTTGAAGAAAACAAGTGGAGTAAACCAAAAAATATAGGTTTTCCAATAAATACTATAGGCGATGAAATTGGTTTATTTGTTTCTACAGATGGTAAAAAAGCATTTTATTCATCTAAAACAAAAGGAAACTGGGATATTTATGAATTTGAACTATATGAAGAAGCTCGTCCAAAAGAAGTTGTTATTATTTCGGGAGACTTAAAAAATGACAGTGGCGATGAATTAGCAAATACCAATATAGAATTAACCTATTTAGAAAGTGGAGAAGTATCAAAAATTAGAGTAAATGGAAATGATGGTAAATTTTCTGCTGCAGTGAAAGTGTCGGATGTGCAAGATGTCTTATTGAGTGTTAACAAAAAAGGACATTTATTTGATAATGAACTCATTAAAGCCGATGAATTAATAAGTGGGGAGTTTAAACAAAAAAAAGAACTGCAAATAAAAAAAATGCACAAAGATCAAGTTCAAATTTTAGAAAACATTTATTTTGAATCTCGCTCTTTTGAATTAACAAGGAATTCAAAAATTATATTAAGTGGATTTATTCGATTTCTTAAAGAAAATAAAAACTTAAAAATTCAAATTCAAGGGCATACGGATGATATAGGGGAAAGTGAAAGAAATCAAGTTTTATCTCAAAATAGAGCGGATGCCGTTAGAAAACACCTCATTGCCGAGGGAATAAATCAAAATAGAATTACCGCAAAAGGCTATGGCGAATCGATGCCTAAATTCCCAAATTCAAATGCAAGTAATCGTGCCAAAAATAGAAGAACTGAATTTCTAATTACTGAAGAATAAATTTTAAATAAAAATATTGAAAATTATAAACTAATTTTTTCATAAAAAAAACTATTTTTGCACTCTAAAAAACTTGTCTGAAATGGAAGATTTATCTTTTAACACTATTAAAGAAAACATATTAAATCGTTTTAAAAACGATAAAAAGTTTAAAATAGCTAGCTATGTTTTAAGCGTAGTTTTAATTTTTGGTCTAGGTTACTTGAGTTATTATCAATTTATTTACAAACCAGAAAATGAAAAATCTAAAACCGCATATTGGAAAGGATTAAATTTTGCAGTTAACGACTCTATTCCTGACCCAGCTATTAAAGAACTTAAAAAGGTTGTCAATAAATACGATGGAAAAGATGGAGCCGAGATAGCTAAGTTTGTTCTAGCAAGACAATACATGAGAAAAGGGAAATTTCAGAAAGCAATTTCTATTTTGGAAGATACCGATTTTTCAGATACCTATTTGAGTTGTTTTAAAATTGGTCTTACTGGAGATTGTTATTCGGATTTAAAAAAGTATTCAAAAGCTTATGATTATTATCTTGAGGCTGCAGAACTAAATGAAGGGAATGATTTCACCTCTCCTAGGTATTTATTTAAAGCTGCCAAATGTGCTGAGAAATTAAATAATTTTAAAGAAGCTTCTGATCTTTACAAAAAGATAAAAGCAAATTATCGAACCTTTGAAAAGGAAAACATCGATAAACACATTGCAAAAGCCTCTAAAACTAAAGTAAAATAAATGGCAACCGCTAATCGTAATCTCTCAGCCTATCAAAAAGAAGATTACATCGATATAAAGCAATACAAAATTGGTATTGTTGTTTCCGATTGGAATTCTGAAATCACTTCGAAACTTCAAAAAGGAGCAATTGACACCTTAATTGATAATGGAGTAAATTCCTCAAACATAGAAATTTTTAATGTTCCAGGAACCTTTGAACTTCCTTTAGGTGCACAATTTGTTTTTGAAAACAAAGAAGTGGATGGGATTATTGCTATTGGCACTGTAATTAAAGGAGAAACCAAGCATTTTGATTATGTCTGTCAAGGAGCTACAGAAGGAATTATGCAAGTTGGGCTTAAATACAACAAACCGGTTTCTTTTTGTGTTCTTACTGACAACAACATGCAGCAATCTATTGATCGAGCTGGTGGCAAACATGGAAATAAAGGAACAGAATGTGCGATATCTTGCCTAAAAATGATTGCATTAAAGAAAAAAACAACAAGTAAATGACGTTAATTAAATCCATCTCTGGAATCAGAGGAACAATAGGTGGAAAAACAGGAAATGGACTAACGCCGTTAGATGCGGTTAAATTTGCTGCTGCATATGGAAGTTGGATAAAAACCAACCGAAAAAAAAACAAGCTTAAAGTTGTAATAGGTAGAGATGCTAGAATATCCGGTGAAATGATTAGCAATCTTGTTTGCCATACATTAACTGGAATGGGAATAGACGTTATAGATTTAGGTTTATCTACTACTCCAACCGTTGAGGTTGCAGTTCCAATTGAAAATGCAGACGGAGGAATTATACTTACAGCAAGTCATAACCCCAAACAATGGAATGCCCTTAAACTTCTTAATGAAAGAGGAGAATTTATTTCTGGAGAAAATGGACAAGAAATTTTACGTATCGCAGACCAGGAGGAATTTACTTTCTCTGAAGTAGATGATCTAGGGGAAATAATACGAGACAATTCATATCTTCAAAAACACATCAATCTAATTCTAAACCTTCCTTTAGTCGATGTTAAAGCAATAAAAGAGGCAAATTTTTCAGTAGTTATAGATGCGGTCAACTCTACTGGTGGGATTTTTATTCCTGAACTGTTACGAGCCTTAGGAGTTAAAAAAGTAACTGAACTTTACTGTGAACCAAATGGTGTTTTCCCTCATAATCCAGAACCACTTCCAGAACACTTGATCGATTTATCCGAATTGGTTCAAAAAGAAAATGCCGATCTTGGAATATGTGTTGATCCAGATGTAGACCGGTTAGCACTTGTTTGTGAAGATGGAAGCATGTTTGGTGAAGAATATACGCTTGTTGCTGTTTCAGATTATATCTTAACACATAATCCAGGATCAACTGTTTCCAATTTATCTTCTACACGTGCTTTGCGAGATGTTACGGAATCACATGGTCAACAATACACTGCATCTGCTGTTGGAGAAGTTAACGTTGTAAATGCTATGAAAAAAACAAATGCTGTAATTGGTGGTGAAGGAAATGGTGGAGTAATTTATCCAGAACTGCATTATGGAAGAGATGCATTAGTTGGTATTGCATTACTTTTAAGTCATCTTGCGCATAAAAAATGTAAAACAACAGAACTTAGGGATAGTTATCCCAGTTATTGTATCTCAAAAAATAAAATTCAACTTACTCCAGAAATTAATGTAAATGAAATTCTTTCAAAAATGGCTAAAAAATATAGCTCGGAAGAAGTCGACACAACCGATGGAGTCAAAATCTACATTGGAAAGGAATGGGTACATTTGAGAAAAAGTAACACAGAGCCAATTATTCGAATCTATTCGGAAAGTGCTAGCAAAGCAAAAGCCGATAAATTAGCTGAAAAAATAATTCAAGAAATTAATGCCCTATTGAGCTAAAATTATTCTGCGTAATCGCCAGTTGAACGAAGTTCTTCAATTTTATTCAACGCGTCTTCAAAACCATTCTTAAACTTTTCAAAATCTTCTTTGTATAAGAATATTTTATGTTTTTGGTAGTTTTCATACCCATCCTCAGAAGTAGATTTTTTACTTTCTGTTAAGGTTAAATAGAGGTCATTTCCTCGTGTAGCTTTAACATCAAAAAAATATGTTCTTCTTCCTGCTCTAACGGCTGTTGAATAAATTTCATTATTATGATCCGACATAAACTAGGTTTGTTTTTTACAAATTTCAACTTTTTTTTTTACAATACCAACATTCTTATTATTAGCTGGTTATTGTATCTTGACAATGTTTTAATATTTCACGCACCTCTTCCAAAGTTGGAGCTTCTGCATAATTTCTCAAAACGGGTTCTGTTCCAGAAGGTCTTATCATTAACCATCGCTCGTCATCAAAGAAATATTTATACCCATCAATTGTTTTTAATTCCTTTACTTTATATGGTCCAAAACTATCGTAATTATTTGCCGCACAATTATCAACAATTTTTTGCTTTAAGTCTTCTGTTATATGTAAGTCATTTCTTTCAAATTTAAACTCTCCAACCAACTCATAGACTTCCGAAATCAGCTCGTCTAGTGTTTTTCCTGACTTTGCCATAAACTCCCATATAATTAGCCCCATCCATATGCCATCTCTTTCAGGTATATGGCCTTTAACTGCAATGCCTCCAGATTCCTCCCCTCCTAACAATACATCTTCTTCAACCATAATGGAAGCAATTTCTTTGAAACCAATTTTAGTAACTCTTTGCTCAAATCCATAATGCTTACATAATTGATCTACTCTAGGGGTAACGCTAAATGCCGTTGCAACTATTCCGGACATTTCTTTGTATTTAGCTAAATAATGAATTAATAACAATATAATGTGATGGGAATCAATAAATTCTCCTTTTCCATTATACATTCCTATTCTATCTGCATCTCCATCTGTAGCTAAAGCACAGTCAACGTCTCCTCTATCTTTTATATATGCTTCTAATTCTTTTAAATTTTTAGCAATCGGCTCAGGGGCCTGTCCTTCAAAAGAAGGGTTATGTTCACAATGCAATAAAGAAACATCTGGTAAAAGTTGTGAAATCACTCGTTGACCTGCTCCATACATCGCATCATAAACAAGATTTAATCCAGAGTTCCTAATCGCGTCTAAATCAAAAGAATTTCTAACATGGTCACAATAAATTGTTTCCAAGTCTACAATTTGTAAATTCCCATTTTTTTCTTCTAGATCAAGATCTATATCATTAAATGCTT
>Ga0163109_10002918_pt1 | contig 13146 bp, 24 predicted proteins | sample CRUFie1St13metaG_FD_108704 | JGI IMG/M metagenome (GOLD analysis project Ga0163109, IMG submission 108704) | Marine microbial communities from the Costa Rica Dome - CRUD Field 142mm St13 metaG | ecosystem: Environmental > Aquatic > Marine > Oceanic > Photic zone | place: Costa Rica: the Eastern... | reverse complement strand
TTACTAATATCATTGAGTGGAACTTCTCCGCCCTCTGCTACTGTAACAATACCAATCATACCCATTGTTGCATGTGGTGTACACACATATAGATATACGCCTGGAGTATCAAACGTAATTGCTACTTCTTTACCATTCTTTGACTTTTTAGGAAGTTCCCAACCTTCAGGACCTGCGATAAATTGTACATTGTGTCCTTTACTAGTTGGTACCCAAGTGATTGTATCGCCTACATCAATACGTGCAATATCTTCACTGTATACCATTTTAGCACCATCGTCACGTTTGTTCAACATGTCGATAGTCATGTCATCAGCTTTTGCGGCTTGTAGCATAATAGTGCTAAAAAATGCAAGTGCCATGGTTAGTAATATAGATTTGTTCATTGATTTTCCTTTACATTTAGATTAGAGGGGTTGTATTGTTCCCCATTGTAACCTGAACCTGTCGCATTTGGTCCAGTTTCGACTCCGCTGTTGCACCCTACAACAACGACTAGTAAAAAGAATATACTGTACATAGTAACTCTTTTTGTCCACAGCATAAACACCTCAAAGGTGCGTTCTGCTTCTGCTTGTGCGCTTTCTCTAGGTGTCATTCTGGTGTCACCCAAGGATAGCATGGTACGATACTTTGTTTACAATATTTGGCATTGTCTACTAGTAAAAACGGAATGCCTACTATAAAAAAAGTAATTATCAGGAATGCTGGTAGCAGTCCTTTAGTAGTGCAGTAGTTTGTTTGTGCGCTCATTTAGAGTCCTCCTATGCAGTACTATATAGTGGACTTGACAGGAAAATCAAGCCCACTATTGTATTTTTAGGTGCGCTAAATTGTAGCACTACTTACCGTTGATAATATCTAGTTCTTCGTCAGTGTATGGCCACATTATTTTGCCTCTCTTTCAGCTTGTAGTTGTCTAACTTCAAGCATTAGTTTCTTAGCTTCTTCTTGATATCCCAAGCGAGCTAGTTCTGATGCCGCTCTTGATCTACCTGCAATTTCAAAAAACATTTTGAATCCATTTGCAAAATCAATCAAAAAACTTCCTAGTGGACTAACCACATATTCCATTGCTAGAGCAGTCATTACACCCACCCTTTCAAATTCTCATTGAGAATGTCATTGTAGTGTTTGTTTGCTACATGACGAATCTCACCACGTGACATACCAATGTCGTTTAGTTCATAGTCTGTCAATCGTGAAAGTTCTTTTACAGTTTCTTTTGCCTGTCTACGGGCTTGTAACTTTACTGTTTGTCTTTTCAGCCAGTTGGACATACTCACAAGTCCAAGCCAGCCGAATGTATTTGCTACTAGAGTAGTCATTCGATTTTTCCTTTTCTATTGTGATGCTTGAGGACAGCAATACCCCGGTCTTTTCCGGCGTCACCACTTGTAAGGCATGGGAATGCCCTAGTCTTTCCTAGTGCCACTCATTTTTTCTGAGCTGAGGTCGCTCTTTTTTACAATGATATTTAGTACAGTAATCCTGACCTAAGTCATGCATTTTGCACATAACGCCTGCGTTATATTTGCACACCTGATGTGCAAAAAACGCACTACTTGAGTTTGAATCCTATGCGACCTTTTTGCCCTGTGGCAAAATAAGTCTTGTTGACCAATTGAGGAGAACCTTTGAATACTGCTGGAAATTTAGTAAAGTATTGCATACTTACTGCTTCGCCTTGTTGGTTTGCTTTGGTTACCAACTGTACATATTCATTGTTGTTGAGTACTTCTAACATTGCATTTATAAATTGTTCGTTTGAATTTACTACTGGAATAACTGCATTCATAACGGCTGTTAGTGTGTGCCAAAACACTCTGTAGTCTGGTCTGTCTTGTGTACCAGCGGCAACACCTTGTGCTTGTGTCATTTGCTGTAAGCGTTCACTTTGCAAATCACCAATGTTTTGTGTGCGCTTGTCCAAGTTAGCCATTGCTTGAATATCACCTGGGTCAATTATACCAAACATGTTTGCTACTTTTAGTGGTCCGTTTACACTGCTTTCAGTTGCTAGCAATTTGATAATTTCTGCACCTTGTGGAAACTGTTGTTCAATCTCAGGTGTCATTTGTTTGTAAATGCCACTAAGACTGCTAGCCGCTCCACCACTTGTGCTGATCTTACTAGAGATTTGAATACTACGTCCGTCCTGTGTCATTATGATACTGTCAATCAATTCCATTGCAGTATCTTGCGGAAACATTACTCTACTACCAGCAAAGTTGTTTAGTCCAAACTGACGCATCATTTCAGCAGTATCGCCAGTAACACTGTTTGGTCTGTTCATAAGTGCAATAGGACCTAAGTATTCTCCACCATACTTTTGTAGTACGTTGTAGTATTTGTTAGCACCTGGGATAGGTTGCTGGGTGCCTGCCATTGCTTGGTCAACTGCCATTTCCATAACTTCACCTAGCTCTCCCAAGTCTCTTGTACCTTGTTTGATTTGCTGTGCCAGTTGTTCTGCACTGCGATAGTTTTCATCTGGTACTAGGTCACTTGGTTTGATTGGAACACTTTCTTGTTCAGCACCTTTGCTAAACTTGTAACCATTGAGTGTTTTCCACATGGTGTGTACACCCTGAGGTGGAATAGCTCTAATGTATCTTACGTGTGTTTGACCTTTACCGTCTTTGTCACTTACTGTAGCAAGTATGGCGGCTCTAGTTCCACTGTTGGGTTTGTTGTCATCTATGCGTGTGTTTGTGTCTGGAATGGCTTGTTCCACTGCATCCATCATAGCGTTCATATCTTCGTATGCATCACCTTCTGTGGGCAGTACTGTAATATCTTGTATAGTGAGAACGTCACTTGGATCAGTATTGCTGACATAAGTTTCGCCTGGATTTCTAGCAGTCACACCTCTAGATTCTAATAGTTCAAATGCTCTCATGCAACTATTTATTAGTTTCCTGTCGTTGTGCTTTCGTATGTTCGATTGAACTGATTGTGTACTCTAATAAAAGTTGTACACTTGGCAAGTTGTTTGAGTTTGTTTGCACCTACATATGTAAGTGTGCTACGTATGCCACCTAGTACATCTTGCAGTGTTACGATAACAGGACCTCTGTAGGGAACAAGAACTGTGCGTCCTTCACTGCTACGATAATCTTTGAGTCCTTCAAAGTGTTTGTCATTGGCAGTTTTACTGCTCATACCATAGAACTGTACAAACTGTTTTTCTTCAACAACTCTGCAAGTCAAGTTAATTTCATTTGTTTCGTAAGTTTTGGTAATTACTTGCCCGCCACCTTCATCATGCCCAGCAAGCATACCGCCAAGCATAACAAAATCAGCACCTCCTGCGAAGGCCTTTGCAACATCACCGGGGCAAGTACAGCCACCATCGGCAATAATATGTCCGCCGAGGCCATGCGCCGCATCAGCACATTCCATAACCGCAGACAATTGGGGATAGCCCACCCCAGTCTGTATGCGAGTCGTACAAACCGACCCTGGTCCGATTCCAACTTTGACGATGTCTGCTCCATTTAGTATCAACTCCTGTGTTTGATCTGCGGTAACAACATTACCTGCAATAATAACCAAGTCAGGATACAGTTGTCTAAATTCTTTTACGTATTCAATAAAACGTTGACTGTAACCATTGGCTACATCAATACAAACATACTTGAGTTGGTCACCAACTTGTTCGTAAACGTTTCTAAATTTTTGTTGGTCTTCGTCTTTGATGCCAATGCTCATTGCAACATTGTCTCTGCGCATGTCCATGCCACTGTCAAAGTAATCTACTAGTTCACCAACTGTGTATGTTTTTACTAGACAAGTAAACACTTTGAATTCTGCTAGTCTGTCAGCCATTTCAAATGTGCCAACGCCATCCATGTTACTTGCCATTATGGGAATGCCTTCGTATTCCGCTCCATGCGCAAATGTAAAACTACGTTCCATTCGCACTTCTTTACGACTACCCAAGGTACTACGTTTTGGACGAATCAGAACATCACTGTAGTCCAACTTTACTTCATCTTCAATTCTCATTTTAGACCTCTTCGATTTCTATGGTGAGGGGATAACCTGCCGTTCTACTTATCATCGTGCTTTCAGCAACTTTTTGCTCTGCAATCTCATAATAGTAAACTCCTGCTACACCTTTGCCTTCGTTGTGTACCGTGACTGTAATTTCTTCAGCTTGTTGATCAGTTTTGGAGTATATCTTTTTCAGTAACTCTATCACAAACTCCATGGGGGTATGGTCGTCATTGTGAAGCACGACCTTGTATTTGCTGGGCCGTGTTATAGTGACATCAGTATCTTTTATAGTTTGTGTTGCTTCCATACTAATATTTACCGTAAATCATGGGGGGATTTCTCCCCCCACTTTATTTTATTTGATAGCGATTGTTTTTGGTTTCTTTTCCTCTGGAATGATTCGCTCTAGTTCAATATAAAGCATACCATTTTCCATTCTGGAACCTTGCACAACAATATCATCACTTAGTGTGAAGTTTCGCTTGAAGCTTCTCTGCGCAATGCCTTTGTGAATCCAATCCCAACTTCCGGTTTCAACTTCACCTTCTGGATTGTGTTCAACAGTAAGTACACCATCAGCTACTGTGATCTCCAAATCTTTTTTCTCCACACCTGCTAGTGCGATTTCGATCTGAAACTTTTCACCATCTCTGATAATGTTGTAGGGAGGATAACCGCCTGTGCTATTGGTATTGTGTTCGATATATCTAAACATGTCGTCAAATACTCTGTCGAAACCTACTGCATAGGGGGTTAGTTTATTGATGTCGAGGGTTGTTAATCTATTCATTTGCTATCTCCTTTTCTAAGCAAGATTATGTTTAGTAGACCCATACTTGGCATCTACACTATAATGATAGTTTGGAAGCCACTCCAAATAAATTCTACATTGTCTTACCAATGTTGTCCAATAAAGGCTATGAAGGCTTAGTACTGAACTATCACTATTATTTATGTTCGAGGACTAACCGTGGTCCTCGACGTGCGTATTACGGCGCAACCCTTCTCTCTGTTTGTATTTCTAGTCCCACACCTATTCTTCTTATCTAGGTGCTCTCCTTTCTAGTTACAGTTAGAAGTGAGTAGGGAGGATTCGGGTATACCTCCAAACCGTCGACCGAGATACCATTCTCAAAGCCAGGTAGCCTAGTTCCGCTCGGGAGAGCGATGTGACACAACGCATTTCTGCAACCATGCCTGGGTACCACCCCTAACTAGCCAAGTTACACACTCTGGTAAATGTGCGTTTCCTTGCACTACTCTAACAAGACCGTCGCCTTATTACACTTAATATAATACTTGTTGACCCAAATGTCAACCTTTTTTTACCAATTATCTTTATTTTTTTCAACTTGTTTTAGCCAACGCTTACGTGCTTGTGCTTTCTCACGTTTCTTTATTGCGCTTGGCTTTTCGTAGTATTCGTTTTTACGCATGTCTTTGACCATGCCTTCTGCGTTCATCAACTTCTTAAGTCTACGCATTGCACGACCAACATCATTGTTACGAACTTCTACGTACAGTCCTTGTTTGCCTTGTTTTTCGTAAGGTTTGTTGTTTCTCATTCTTTCCTCATTAGTACACCAATCATACGATTGCTGTTGATTGCGGGTTTTGTGTCCCATACTCCGCCACTGGCGGCAAGGACTTTTTCCATCAGCTCAAAGCCAATTTGTTTGTTAGCATTTTCACGACCCTTGAATCGCAACACACACTTTACTTTGTTACCCTTGTCCAAAAACTTTTGAATGTTTTTGAGTTTTACATCAAAATCGTGTTCACCAATTCCAAGTCTAAACTGTACCTCTTTGAGTACAATTTTGTTCTGACGTTGTTTGCGAGCCAGTTCTTTCTCACGCAACTTTTGTTCATACTTAAATTTATTAGCATCTAAAATTTTAGCAACTGGTGGATTGCTGTCTTGATTTATTAGTATCAAATCTGCTTTTGATCTCCAAGCACGTTCCAGTGCTTGTTGTGTATCCATAACTCCCAAGTTATCACTATCATGAATAACTCTTAGTTTTTTATAATGTCTGTTATCACGGACAATTATATTTTTTTGTGTGTTTTGCATTCGCATATCAGCCGTATTTTGCTCCCTCTAATACCATATTAGCATATGTTGATACATCTTCAAATAGGGTGTATCTGTCCCTACTACAATTGAACACTTTGATTAGTTCTTTACGTTTGGTGTTATTGCATATGAATACAGTGTTTTCACTGTGCATAAGTCCAATTATGACACCCAATTCATTGGTGTCACTTAGGTCCACATATACTGTGTCGCTCATCTTACTTATGCCTAAAAGCCAAGCACTGTTTTTATCTGTCACAGGTCCATCAGTGAAGTACAATGTAACCGCAGTTGTTTTGAAAATATTTTCATATAGATTCTCTATTTGTGATAAAAAATCTTGATTGCTACTGACCACTGTAATAATTGGTCCTGTGCCTGGTAACATCATGTCAGGTGGTGTAATAGTGAAGATACTATTTTCCCTCATGGGGTTTACTTGTCCTCTTTAGTTTTGATGGTTACTTTTTTTATAGTTTTACCTGTACCAGCAAGTCTACCGTCTGGTGAATATAGTTTCATATTACGTCTCTGACTTAGTTCCTGAGCTGTAAGTTCTTCATCAGCTCTAGTATCAGTATAAGGGTCATATGGCTCTTTGTCAACCGTTTTTTCAATATCTAGTTCTTTTGCCACTTCCTCTAACACTTCAGGATCTGCTTTTTCCAATAGTTCTTCAAGGTCATCATTGTCAGGCTTTACAGGCTCTGGTTCAACTGCGGGTTTGGCAAATTCTAAATCAATAGTTTCTTGATCAACATCTTCAAACTTTTGATCTTCCATTGCAGTTTCCATTTTATCATCTGCTGTCTCTTCCACTACAGGTTCAGGAGCAGGTTCAGGCTTTTTTACTTTGCGTTTCCTAGCCCATTCAAATGTGTATTGACTTGCAATCAGTAGCAGTACTGCTAGTGGATCAAATACAAATATAATTGTAATGATAACCCAACGCACTGCCTGCTCTAATATATCTCTGTCAGCTTCTTCATATATAAACTCTGCAATGTATTTGATAGGTCCAACTTCTGCTTCCAGCTTTCTGTACTCAGCTTCGATAGCATACTTCTCTTCTGTCATCTCATCTATAAGTTTATTAGCATCAGCTATTCTTGCAGTTTGTGCATCTATAATTGCATCAATATCTTCACCGCCATCTACTGTAATCTTTTCTCTCAACTGCTGAATAAGTGTTTGACTTGCTCGAACTTGTTCATCTGCACCAGCTCTTATCCTAGCAATTTCGTCTCTAGCAGTAGTTACTATTGGAGATTCAGTTGCACGAACGTCATCTATTTTAGCCAGCATCTGCACTTCTCTGTCTTTTAGTGCAGGTATTTGTACGTTACGTATATCACTTACGATAGTACTGAGTCTTGTACGTTCACTGTCTACTGTAGTTTTTGCTTCTATTCTTAGTTGTGAGATTTGTTCTTGCAATTCACTAATACGTTCTTTTTGCAATCCAATCCAAGTGTTTGCACTGCGTCTTGTGTTTGGTCCTGCTTGTCCGTCTGCGTTTGAACCAATGGTAAGTTGTGCTTGTTTGATTTGCTCACTTTCACCACTAGCAATTTGTCCTTCAACTTTTGCTATTGTATTTTTGATAGTTGCAATTTGTGCTTGTATTGGATCAATGGCACTGGTGTCAACATCTAGTCCACTGATGATTGCTTCGTATTCTTTAGCATTATTATCCAGTCTAACCAATTCGTCTGTAATTTTGGTTAGTTGGTCTTCATATGGTTTGGTTCTGTCAGCATCACTGTCTCTGGCATCTGCAATAATCTTTTGTTGTTCTTCAATTGCAGGTTTGATACGTTCGTATGCATTGTCAATACGTTGTTGTTCTTTTTCTATTTGTGCATTGATATCATCATTACGATTACCAGTACTGTTCTCTGCTTCTTTTATCTTTTGTTCTGCACGAACAATAATTGCTTGTTGTCTTGCTAGTTCAGTTTCAATACGTGCTACTTGTTCTACACTTTCAATACTTGCACTGGTTTGTTCGATGTGTGCTTTTGAAAGGAAACCAAATATACCCATGCTGGTTATAAACATGAGTATGACAACTGCTAGACTGAGATAGCTTTTCAACCACCAAGCGGCTTGACGCCAGTAACGGTGTAGCCAAACTGCGGTTACCAGTTTACCAATTTCTAGTGCGCCTCCCATGATCATAATAGGAACTGCGGCGGCGGCAAAGATTGCAACCAAGCCAGCTACACTATAGTATATTGCTATTCCACTGATGGTAAGGGCAGTGAGAAATACTAAAAATCCTAAAAACATGATTTATTCTCCAAATCTTTCAGCGTAACCTAGTTCTATTAGTTGATCATTCACGCTAACCTGTTGTCCATTTGGATCTATTTTGAAAATTTTTCCCATTACTCTGCCTGCTTTGCCACGTTTGTTCATAATGGTTTCACAGACAAACTCGCTACCTAATAATTCTGCAAGTTTATTTTTACTCGACATTGCTAGTTGTTTGTTGTCAGCATCGAGATCCCTAATATCATTCACTCTGACGCCGTATAACTTTATTCGTTGTTTGATAACTACATTGAAACCTAGGTCAATGCTTGCGTCGACGGTGTTGCCGTCAATTACTCTTACTGTTGTACATTGATAGGTATACATATGCAAAATCCTTTATCTTTATACTATTTATCGGATTTCACACGTTTCTGTTGCTGATCTGCAAGCCATGCTCGAGCAATACGGTTGGTTGGTGCCGCACTAATAAATGCCCTGATTGCTTTCTCTACATTGTCAAAATTTTCTTTACGGTCTGGATCTTCTAGTCCACCACTGTTGTCTACAACATGAAAGTTTGCACTGCCAAAAATTTGTTGGAAACGCATTATGTTATCTTGAACCTGTTTCCACATATCACTAACGACTTTGTCTGGTAATCTTCTTGGTCGCATTTTATTTCTGTCCTGTGCTATTTCTTCACTGGTGTTGACAAACAACATCATAGTTTCATAGCCAAGACTTTTTAGGTCATTGCTTTGCTTTTGTACTTTTGCTGGATCTTTTCCTGTGCCATCAATGATAACTCCAAGTCTTCCATCCAAGTGCATGGCTTGTTTGCTCATTGTAATTTCTTTGGCACGGTTACGTACTTGTTGACCTTTGTCACTGTATACTTGATCCGGGTCACTCAAATCTATGTCTTGTTTCTTAGCAAGATATTCGTAGATATCATCACTGTTGATTGTTTTCAAACCATAGTCAGCACTAGTCAAAAGTTTAGAGGCCACATAGCTTTTACCGCTACCTGGACCTCCAGCTAAAAAGATTGCCTTAAAAATGTGAGGATCGTTTGGACCCTCACTAAGTTTAGTATTCGTTATGATTTCATTTACTAGCATGTAAGTATTTATGCTAGTGTTGGCTTACTCCCAACGATAGAAAATATGGCTACCAATACGTCCAACGTGTTGCATGCCTCTATCATTACGCCAATTGGGTCTTACGTATGTTGCATGATAGTGTGTTGCACCTTCTGTAAGTCCACGATGTTTGTTTGCAAACAAGATACTTCCTGCTACCATTTGTGCAGTTGCCCATCCTGTTTCATCATCTGGTATGTCATCTTTACCATCACAGTACCAACTGAATTGGCACATGTTTCTAATAGGATTGAACTTTCTTTCTTCATCCGGCAAGTCAGGGTCCTGTTTTGTTTTCCAACTTTCACGAGTTGGTCCTTGGTATACCACATCACAAATGGTATTTGGATACCGAGTATCACGTACACGGTTCAGTACAACATCACTCACTGCATACATGTCAGCAAGGTTACTGCCTCGTGCTTCATAATAAACATTCAGTGCCAAACAGTGTGCTTGTTTGTTGCTTATTAGATTTGGATAAACTTGTTGATTGTGTATTTCTGTTTCTGGGACATCTACGATGTCAATTGTGTCAGGACCGCCTACTAGGGTTGCTCCTGATGCCATTGTGGCTGTATGGTAAACGGTTACCATAGATACAATTAAAACACTGTTCAGTGCAACTGAAAGTGCTGATACTAGTAACTTCATAACTCTGCCTCGCTCGTTATATTTACAATTGTCCAAGACTTAGTTGTTCTTTGACTTTTCCATTTTCGTCAACTAACTGAACACTACCGTCTTTGATTTTACCACGTTGTACCAAATATGCTTTCTGTTTTATTTGACTGTTCATGTGCTTTACTGCCTGTTGTTTGCTACTGAACAAGTCATAATTTTTTGTTTGGATACCGCCGTGATTGTTATAAAACACAGTTTCAACTTCGTAAGTACTCATATTGTCACCTTTCTTTGTATACAATATAGTACTTTTACTGTGCGTTGTCAAGAGCAAATTCTTTTTCGAATTGCTCAACGACTGCTTTCTTTTCAGCAATCATACTTTCAAGCGAATAAATTGCCATTCGCTTTTCATCACTTGCGCCTTCAGTTAAATTAATAACTGCACTCTCAAGTCTTTCAATATCTTGCAGTAGATCTACCATAAGTCCTCCTAGTTAAAGTCTACAGGACGAAGCTCAACGGCTTCTTCTAGTTCAGCATACATTGTATAGATATGCTTTACCAATTCACGTTTTACACTATCTTGAAGTGGCATACTCATTACGAGCGCATCTACTTCATCTAGCTTGCTATCAATTTCTTCAAGTGTTTCTTGCACTGACATTATTTGCTCCTTGGGAATACCCATTTGACAACTGTAAATGGATCTTCTCGTTTGAATATTGCGACTGGGCCAATATCTTTGGCAACTTTTTTTGCTTTCTTCTCTGCATCAGCTAGAGTCAAAGCACTGCGAACAGTTCCAATTTTATCTGAGAATACATCAAACATTAGTCTAAATCACATTCCCAATTGGTTCCATTGTATTCTGCACGTAGAGCACCAAGTGGAAAGTCTTCATGCTCAAACAATATGTAAGGTGTACCGTAGTGGTCCATCTTCATGGTTACGACATTTACATCGTCCATTGCAACTTCACGTTCACCGGGCACTGCTGAATTGAAAATTCTAATCATTATGCTATCCCTTGTTCTTTAGCCGCCTCTTGTATAATTGGAGCAAATTTCCAACTAACAATCTCTTCGATTCTTTCCCAATTGGCTTTCATAAGCAATTCACCACCTCTGTATACTTCTAGTGGAAGTTCATACTTCTTCAAGCCTAAAACTTTCAATGATTTACCTCGGTTCATTAGACCGTTGTTGAAAATGTCATAAACACAGTTTTGTGCTCTACGAAACGTTTCAAGTTTCTTGTTCTTGTTAGCATTTTTTACTTTACCCATTACAGGAAGCATTTCTTCTAGTTTAGTTTGTAAATGAGCAACATCGCTTCTAACACCCCAATTACTAGTAAAAAGTTCTAACTGTTCTGACATCTTCTCTCCTTTTTTTTAGCTTATGTATACATATTAGCACCAAGACGTCTTATAGTCAAGAAAAAAGTGCAGAAAAGAATCCTGCACTTTCAATGACTTATAATTTTTCTTGAAAAAATTACGCACTTAATTTTTGGATCATTGTGTCTCCAAAAGGTTCAATATCGCCGATTTTTTCAAAACCAAGCATTGCAACCTCATATATCTCTTGTGTCTTAGAACCATCTTCTAAGTTTACCCACATATGATCTCTCATGCTAGTGGATCTTAGTCCCATACCACCTTCATGTAAAGGTGCTAGCACAGTAACATCTTCGTTGAAATCACCATTGGATTCACCATTGTCGAAGTATTGCTCTTTTCTACTCCAACTACCCATAACGTTGTTGGTCCACCTATAAGCATATTCCAATGCTTCCATAATCTGATTTGTATGAGTAACGTTTACTTCAGCAACTTTGATTGCTTCACCTTCTTCGAACGCACAATGTATAACAGTGATTTTCATATCTTGTTCCTTCTTTTCAACTTATATACACAGTATAGCACCAAGATATCTTATGTCAACCTTTTTTTTACATACATAATCCGCTAGGGCAGGCACTTTCATTTACGGGCGGTGCTGGCTGTGGTTGGCTTGGTACTGTGTCTTGTACTACTTCAACTGCTTGTTCAACAGTTGGAGTTTCTTGAACTTGTACAATGTGTGTGTCTGTGTCACGATCATTGTCGTGAAACGTGTGTGTGAATGTACTGGGGCCTGACGCTTGACAGGCGGCAAGTACAAATGCTAGTACTATAAATCTCATGTTTTACTCGAAAATTTTAGGATCATACTCCACTGTAACAGTGGTGGTTTCTGTTTCATTCCACAGTTTGACATCTCGCATAAGATTGTCAATTGCTTCATCTGTCCAGTTATGTTCAACTTTATCCGTATAGATTAGGTTTTCAAACTTCTTCCATTCGTAGTAGTTGTGCAAATCTAAAGGATCGCAAGGATCATAACCTTGATCTATAATATCTTGTACAAGTGCTTTGTCTTTGAGACCGCTTGTACGCAATGCTTTTTCAACTCTCAAATCAATTATTTCTGCCATCAATCACACTCCGGAAATTTATATTTTACAATTTGTTCAACGGGTTTGAAATGTCCGTTCATGTGTTCAGCAATATAATCTTTGGGTTCTTCCGTACCCCAACGGAATATAGCAGTTTTTGCCATATTGAAAATTTGTCTTTTGTTGCTGTTGATAAGGGTATCTCTTGGATCGTCATCTCCGACTTCTTCCAAGTATCTAAGTGCATAAGTTGCAATATCTTCTACACTCAGCGGGACTTCTACTTTAGCCAGTATTCTTCTACCATTGCCAGTGTCTTTTGACCTCATTTTTTTAGCCTCTCTTTGCCTATGTTAGTTTCATGTTGTGCCATGACATCTTTCCATTCATTCTTACTATAGTAAGAGTTTATGGCAAGACGACTCGAATGTCAAGAAAAAAGATTGAAAAAATGCATCTTTTTCATTGACTTAGTATTTATGCTTCTAGAAACGTTAGTCTAAGGGTCCAATTGGTTGTGTCACTGGCATCGCCTTTGACACGTATTCTAAACACACCGCCTATTACTTCTGCGTTTACGTTCCAACCTGTGTATGT
>Ga0163109_10002917_pt1 | contig 13146 bp, 12 predicted proteins | sample CRUFie1St13metaG_FD_108704 | JGI IMG/M metagenome (GOLD analysis project Ga0163109, IMG submission 108704) | Marine microbial communities from the Costa Rica Dome - CRUD Field 142mm St13 metaG | ecosystem: Environmental > Aquatic > Marine > Oceanic > Photic zone | place: Costa Rica: the Eastern... | reverse complement strand
ATACTTCAAAGTCTGCTTTTGAAATTATAAATAATACACCTAATAAAGAAAATATAACTCCCAAAACTTGAAAGGTATTTGTTTTTTCTATTTTTAAAATTATAGAAAATAGAATGATCATAACTGGAACAGTTGAGATCATGAGTACACCTGTAATTACTTGCGTAGTTTTCAAAGAATAAAAAAGTGCCGAATTAAAAATACTAACTGCTGTTATTCCTAAAAAACATAAAAGATAAATATTTTTAAAAATTAATTCTTTTTTTTCAATCATCTCTTTATAAGTAAAAGGTAATAGAATTAAAAACGCCAGTGACCACCTTAATATGTTTAATGATATTGGTGGTATATCATTTAAACCTGCAATCTTTCCAACAATAAAATTTCCTGACCAAAACAGAGCTGCTAGAAAAAGTAAAATAGATGCAATTATGATATTACTTTTATTTTCAAGCATTAAATAGAGTACTATAAAAGATTAAATTTAACTAAACCTTATTGAACTGTATGGTTGCAAATCAAGGTTTGTATTTTCTCCTGAGATCATTTTAGATATGATTTTTCCTGATATTGCACCAAGTGTCCAACCTAAATGGTGATGACCAAAAGAATAGAAAACATTTTTATAATTTTTTGAAGGCCCTAGAACTGGAAGAAAATCTGGCAATGTGGGTCTAAAGCCAAGCCATTCATCTTTATGCTCTGGTAATCCATCCAACATATCTTTCGCATTTAATATCAAGTTTTTTATTCTCGATTTCGATGGAGAATTTTCTAAACCTCCAAATTCTACTGTTCCAACAACACGCAATCCTTGTTCCATTGGCGTCATTCCAAAACCTCTATTTGCATATACAATGGGTCTTGAAATTAAATGGTCATAATCTTTGAAATGAACATGATAACCTCTCTCAGTATCTAAAGGAATATTTTCATGCAACTTATCTGTTAATCTTTTTGAAAATGCTCCACATGCAATAACAAGTTTATCAAATATAAATCTTTGCGTTTCTGTTCTTAAAACAGGTTTTTCTTCATCAAAATCTATGTCTTGAATATTTAATTTTAAAAACTTTCCTCCCTTATTCATAAAATTTTCAAATAATTTTATTAAAATTTTTCTTGGGTTTCTTGCATGCCTTGCATAATCATAAAATACCCCACCATGATAAAATGGTTTTAAGTTTGGTTCTAGATCGTGAATTTCTTTTTTATTAACTAACTGTTGTTTTACTCCCAATTCATCTCTAATTCTAATTTCTAATTCTCTGCTTTTCATATTTTGGTCAGTCCAAACATAAAGAATTCCATTATTTTCAACTAATCCATCGAGATCAATTTCATCAAATAATTCGTCAAACGCTGGTAATGATTGATCTAAAATTTGGTGCATATTTTTGGCTGTATGCATCATTTTCTCTTCTCTACAATTTAGAATAAATCTTGCAAACCATGGGATCATTTTAGGTACATAGTTCCATTTTAAAGCAAGAGGACCTCTTGAACTAATTAACATCGATGGAACATCAGCAATTACATCTGGCCTATTTAAAGGAACAGACGCATATGGAGAAAAGTGTCCAGCATTCCCATAAGATGCTGCGCTTCCCGGTTCCTCTCTGTCAAAAAGTGTTACTTGAAAACCTTTTTTTTGAAGAAATAAAGCATTACAAACACCTTGAATTCCTGCTCCAATAACTCCAACTTTTAGATTTTTTTCATTCACATAGAAATTATATTTTCTAAGAAATACTTAATATATATGATATTTGATCGCGGTTTTATTTTTTGTAAATTATTAATTGCCTATAGATATCAAGGTTAAGTCATCACTTAATTTATTATCGCCAGCAGTATTTATAACTGAATTCGAAATATCAGATAAATGTTTGCTAGAATCAGCGTTAAAATTTTGCTCTATAATCTTTAACGAGCCATCAATTCCTATCTCTTCACCATTGCTGTTTAAACTTTCAGACAAACCATCAGTGAATGCATAAAACCTTTTATTTTCGAGCTTAAATCTATGAGTTTTATAGACTGATTTATCCTTTTGAAGTATTACACCCATAGGTGGTGAATTGCTCTCAAATTGTTCATAATTTCCAGATGGCGATCTAATTATTGCCGGTTGATGACCTCCATTTACCCAACTTAGTTCGTCTGATCTTATATTATATTCTCCTAAAATACATGTAACAAACATTCCTCCAGTTTTAGTTAAAAATAGATCATTATTCATATGAAACATCATTTCATCTGGATCAACTTTATCTCTAGACATTATTTCAAAAAGAGTTGACACTTTAGCCATCACCATTCCAGCATGAATTCCTTTGCCAGCAACATCTGCGATTATAAAATAAATACTGTCATTATGAGGGTAAAAACTAAAGAAATCTCCAGAAACTTCTCTGGCAGCAATATTGATCCCATTGACTGGATAATTTTCTAAATTTCTTTTTGGCAAAAAGTTTTCTTGTACTTTAACTGCAAGTTTAACTTCATTTGAAATTCTATCTCTCCACACTTTTTTTTCGGCCTCACTTGTCTCTAATTTGCTCATCAATCTATTATAATAAAGTCCAATTACGCCTCCTGCGGTAAATGGATCCTGCGGACCTCTAATAGTTAAGTCACCTGATTCAGACTGTTTTTCTAAAATTGTAATCAAATCGTGCTCAACAGAAGTTGCATTGTGTTCTGCAATATTAAGACCTAATTCTTCATGTAAAGGACTTACTCTCAATGGATAAATGTAATTTAAAATTTTCAATAAAATATATGATCCAAAAAAAGAGAATAAACCGATAGAAACAATTCCAATAAACTGTGCTTTGATTTGTTCTAATCTAGATAATCCTGTACCCAAAATTTCAAGATCACTAAATAATCCAACTGCAATAGTTCCCCAAACTCCTGCTGCCAAGTGAACAGGCACAGCCCCAACAACATCATCTATTTCAAATTTATTTAAAAATTCATTTACAAAAATTGCAATCACCGCTCCTATTATTCCAACAAATATTGAAGTCACTGATGTCATCGAATTACATCCTGCTGTAATTGCAACTAACCCTGCAAGTGGTCCAAGAATTACATAGTAAGGATCTGGTTTTTTAAATAGTGCAAATGAAATTCCAAGACCTGTTAGTAATCCAAAAGATGCGGCTAGAAAAGTATTTATTAAAATTAGTGGAACTGCTTCATCCATAGCTCCATTGCTTCCACCATTAAAGCCAAACCACCCAAACCATAAAATTAAAGTACCTAAGACTGCTAATGGAAAACTTGATCCTGTGAATTTTCCTTTATTTGCATTAGAATACTTACCTATTCTTGGACCTAAAATTAAAACTGCTGATAATGCAATCCATCCGCCAACTGAATGAACAATTGTACTTCCTGCAAAATCAACAAATCCAATATCTGTTAGCCACCCAGTTGTTTTAACTTGTCCAGTTATTGCAAGTAATTGTCTTGTAGCGTCAATATTATTTAAATAACTCGATGACCATGCCCAATGGCCAACAATTGGATATATAATTCCTGTAGCTATTATTGTAATGATTAAGTAACCGTTAAACTTCATTCTTTCAGCAACAGCGCCTGAAACAATTGTGGCTGCAGTTGCAACAAACATTGCTTGAAAAACAAAGTAAGTCATGTACTCAGCTTGATCAGTCTTAAAAAAGAACAAATCAGTCCCAAAATAGCCGTTGAAACTCTTTCCAAACATCAAGCCAAAACCAAACAACCAAAAAATTACAACTGCTAATCCAAAATCAGCTGCATTTTTAAGAGCAACGTTAATGCTGTTTTTATGCCTTGAAAGACCCGTTTCCATACACATAAAACCTGCTTGCATAATGAAAACAAGAATTGCACAATCTATAACCCAAAGGGTATCAACAAATGATTTTACTGATTCCAAATCAACACCCTGCATCTTTTCCTCTAAGTTATTATAAACTAATATACATCATAGATAATAGATGCTCAAAATAAGTTATTATTCTTCTTTCTTCCAAATATAATAGAAAATATAAGGAGACACAGCTGGAACTATCCCAAACCAAAACCATTCATCCCATCTAAAGCTTTTATCTAACATAGGACTTTTTAATCCATTCCACCATGTAAGATAGCCAATAAAAATTATCCATGCTAAACTGATAGTTGTATATATTTTGATTTTTTTTGATAAATTTTTTCTTAAAGAACTTTTTAAAAAATTTTTAATATTCTCAATGTTCACTTAATTACACTGAGTTCTTTTTGCATTATTTGCAGTCAAGACAATTTGGTTACCACTACCACCGATTTCTTTTGCACAAATTTGATAATTTGATGAATGGTTTGCAATACATATTTCATATCCAAGTTCTGGTGTTATATTGTCCGAACCTCCTAAAAGATTTGTTTCAATAGACGTTGATGTAGAGGTTGTTGCATTGCAACTATTTGAAGATGAATTTTTATAGTGATAACCGTTATCTGAATAGAACTCAGTTTGGCCTAATGAGATTTGTTGAAGAACATTTTCAACAGATTTTTTCTTAGCTCCTTCAACATAACCGCTATAACTCACAATTCCTACTGCAGAGATTATTCCTAAAATAGCAACAACCACCAAAAGCTCAATTAAACTAAATCCTGAGCTTTTGGTGGAAATAAAAGAGTTTTTCAAATTATTCTACTGTTACCTGATTTTTTACTCTATTAGTTGCAACATTACACTTTGTAGTAAAACAAGTTTCTATAGTTATTTCAGACCCACTAGCTGAAATTTTTGTGTAACCAACATCACCATCACCAGTTACATTTCCAGTAGATCTAACTGCTTTTTTGGAAGAGTCATGTGGATTTTTAAAGTCAGCTAATGCTAGTACTGCTGCTGATACTACTGATCCACCAGTCTTACCAGAACAATTCAATCTCTCTGTTCCACCTGAATCTTTCATTGCCTTACCTGAATCAGTTCCTAAATTACATTTTTGGATTTCTGAAGCGATATATTTTGTTACAGCAGCTTGGTTTGATTTAGCTGCCTGTTTTTTAGCACCTGCTGTGTAACCTGAGTAAGCTACTACACCAACAGCTGCCAGAATTCCTATAATAGCTACAACAACTAGTAGCTCGATAAGCGTAAATCCTTTGTTGTTAATATTTTTTTTCATTTTTCTCCTCTTTTATTTTAAGTATTTTTTTTAAAATTAATTTTACATCAAATTTTAAAAATTGTAATATAGTCCAAGTAATCAAATTGGGTCAACTAAAGATTGTAAATTTTGTTGATTTTACTCAAAATATGAGAAATATATACGTTTATGGCATACAAAGTAACTGAAGATGGAAATCTAGCTACAATATTTTTAGATGGCGAGATTGACATGGATAAGACAGAGGAAGCAAAAGAGTTGATCTTTCCTCATATTGAGGCTGGAAAAGAAATACACATCAATCTAAAAAATGTAGAGTACATGGACTCATCTGGAATTTCAGTATTAATAGAGAGTCATCAAAAAGCTATAGAAGTTGGAACAAAAGTAACGCTTAAGGAAATAAGCAAATCTGTTTTAAAAGTAATTATGATGGCAAAATTGGAGCAAATATTAAATTTGGATTGAACTAAATGTCATCTGAAAAAATAAATTCAAAATCGGAAAATAAAGATTTTTTAGTCCATTCATCAAGTTTAAAAGATGTTAGATCGTTTTCAAGAGATGTTTTTGATAAATTTAATCTCTCACAAGATTTGAAAGATGAATTAGTATTAGCAATTGCAGAGGCTGCACAAAATATTGTTAAGCATGCATATCAAAACGAAGAAACTCAAGACAAAATGGAAATAAGAATATCATTAAAAGATAATGAATTAGAAATAGGTTTTTTTGACAAAGGAAGACCTGTTGAAAAAGATAATGTTAGGCATAGAAAAATTGACGATGTTAAACCAGGTGGCCTTGGAACTTTTTTTATTCAACAAATAATGGATGCTGTAGTTTTTAAAGAAGGTAGTAAACCTTGGATTAACCACTTGGTTTTAACAAAAAAATTGTAATTTTATCCACCAATAATTGCACCAACGTTAAAGATCGGGGAGTACATAGCGATCATTAACCCACCAATCATACCTCCCATAAAAACGATCATTATTGGTTCAATTAAACTCGACATGTTATCTACCGCTGTGTCGAACTCCTCTTCATAATAATTCGAAACAGATGTAAACATTTCATCTAAATTACCTGTCTGCTCACCAACAGAAATCAATTGGCTAAAAGTTGGAGGGAAAACAGGTTCTTTTATAAATAGTTTGGTTAAAGTATCACCTGAGAAAACACCTTTTTTAACATTTTCTAGAGCAAGAGTTACTACATCATTGTTGCTAACTGATTTTGCAATTTCAATGCTTTCTAATAAATTTACACCTGCAGCACTTAAATTACCCATAATTAACGAAATTCTAGCAATCAAAGATTTTAAAATCATATCTCCAAATACAGGCATTTTTAAAACCCTAGCATGCCATCTATATCTAATGTTAGGAATTTTAGTTGTTGTATATTTAAATATCGCAAATGAAATAGCTGCAACAATACCTAATGTTAAGCCACCTTTTCCTCGCATAAAATCACTCGCTGTCATAATTACAGCGGTTGGAGTTGGCAATGCAACACCCATTCCTTCATACATTTCAGCAAATACAGGTACAACTTTTACTAACATGAAGACCATCACAGTAATCGCAACAGTGAACATCACAACTGGGTAAGTTAATGCGCTTTTAATCTTCTTTTTTACTTTTTCTCTTTTTTCTAAAGACTCTACTAATTTCAACAAAAAGACATCTAATTTACCACTAGCCTCACCAGCCTTGATTAGGTTAATATAAACATTATCAAAAATAGCTGGATATTTTTCAAAGCATTTTGAGAGTGTAATACCGCCCTCTAAGCTTTTCCTAACATCCTCGATGATCTCTTTCATTGTTGGATGTTCAATTTGATCTCGAAGCATTCCTAGGACGTTTAAAATCGGTAATCCTGCCTTAACCATTGTTGCAAATTGCTTAGAAAAAATTACAACATCTTCGGGTTTGACTTTTTTCTTTCCAAAAGAAAAACCTCCACCTTTTTTTTTCTCTTTTTTTGCTGCTTTTTTCTTAGTTTTTACAATATTGGTTATAATTATTTTTTGCTCTTTAAGCTTATAATTTGCTTCTTCTTGGCTAATAGCCTCTATTTCTCCCTCAATATATTTTCCAGCTGATATACCTTTATATGTGAATGTTTCAGAAGACATTAGGTTTACTCCATTGATAATACACGGTCATATTCTCTGAAATTTAGGTCTCCAGATAATATCATTTCTTTACCCATGTCTTGCATAGTTCTAAATCCCTCTTTAGCAGCAATTTCTTTTAGCTCAGGGGTTGTAGCTTTTCTTAGGATCGCTTCTTTTATAGGTTTAGTTACATTAAGAACTTCGTAAATACCCATACGACCTTTAAAACCTGTATCTTTACATTTAGGACAGCCTTTTCCTCTTGAAACTTTTGCTCTTGAAGCTTGTTCGATTGTAAATCCAAGTTCTTGTAAAGCTTTTGGACTTGCGTCTGGATCTGGCTCTCTACACTCTGAGCATGTTTTTCTTGCAAGTCTTTGTGCTAATACTAGTGAACATGCAGCTGAAATTAAATAGTCTGGAGTACCCATATTTTGTAATCTAGTGATTGAACTTGGAGCATCATTTGTATGAAGTGTACTGAAAACCAAGTGACCTGTTAAAGCTGCCTTTAATCCAATATCTACTGTTTCCTTATCCCTCATCTCTCCAACTAAAATTATTTCTGGGTCTTGTCTTAAAAAAGATCTTAGCGCCCTGTTAAAATCGTAGCCAATATCATCTCTAATTGCTACTTGTCCTACACCATCTAATTCGTACTCAACTGGATCTTCTGCAGTTAAAATATTTAAGTGAGGTTTGGAGACCTCTTTTAAAATACTATAAAGTGTTGTTGTTTTACCTGAACCTGTTGGACCTGTAACCAATATCAGTCCTTGAGTTCCATGAATAGCTTTTCTTAAATTTTTTAAATCATTTTCATCGAAATTTAATTGTTCTAAACTAATATCCCCAGCATCCTTATTAAGAATCCTCATTACTATTCTTTCATTAGTCGCTGTAGGTAATATCGAAAGACGAAGGTCAACTACTTTTCCATCTATTTTAAAAGGTATTGCTCCATCTTGAGGCAATCTTCTTTCTGCAATATCAAGTTTGCCCATAATTTTAAAACGAGTAACCACAGCTCCATAATTTGAGTGTAAAAATTTAGAAAAATGTTCTTGCTCTGTCAGCATACCATCTAAACGATATCTAACTCTTGATGAAAATCTGTAAGGTTCTATATGAATATCGGAAACTCCTGACTTAATCGCTTCAGCAACGACTGCAGTTGAAAATTTAATCACTTCAGATTCATTTTCTAATGCTTCAATATCTTCTTCAGGCGCTTCATCTAATACTTCGGCATTTTCATCAACTTCGTAATCGAAAGTTTGAATTTTTTCTTTGTTTTTTTTCTGAATAGATTGAATAGTAGTTTCACCTTCAGCTAAAAGTTTTTCAATAAAACTTGATATATGTGAAATTTTAGCTGCATGTAATTCTATCTCCATTTTAGTAATTGTTTTTAAATTTCTCATTAAGCTTAATTTTGAAATATCAGGAATAGCTATGTGAAGAACTTTATTCTCAACTTTAAATGGAGCAATAAAATTCATATTAATATAATTTGATGGTAAAACAGATTTAACTTCCTCAGCAACTTGCATATTAGAAAGATCAACAACTTCTAAAGATTGCTCTTTAACTAACAAATCTAGTATTTTATCTTCATCACATAGATTTAATTCAAAAACTGCATCTAGTTGTGATTTTTGTCCTTCAGTTGAAATTTTTTTGATGTCGATAAGATCTTTTCCTGAGATCACATCTTGATCAATTAAAATATTAATTAGATTTATTTCAGATTCTCTACTTATATTCATTATAAAATTCTTGGTGCAATAAATACCAATAATTCATCTAGGTTATCAGAATTTGACTTACCTTTAAAGAGATTACCAATTACTGGTACGTTTCCAATACCTGGTGTTTGATTTTTGCTATTACTTACAACGTTTTTCTTTATTCCACCTATGACAACAATATCTCCATCAGCAACTAATAATTTTGTAACTATTTCCATCTTATTAATCGGCGGTTCATCAGACGCTGCTGCTCTGTTTGGAGTGTCATTATTGACTTGTATTTGTAGTAATACGTTTCCATCACCAATAATACTAGGTGTAACTTGTAATTTTAACGCTGCTTCTTTAAATGATGTCGAAGTTGTCCCCTCAGAGGTAGTTTGATAAGGAATTTCTTCACCCTGTGTTACAGTTGCAACTTGGTTGTCTAAAGTAAATACTTTTGGATTTGATATAGTTTTACCCATACCCATACTTTCAAGCGCTGTAATTTCAGCTTTTAAAACTGCAGATCCAGTTCTTTTTAAAACACCAATTCCACTTGTTGCTCCTGTGGCTGCAAAATTCGTAATACTGTCAGTTGCAGATCCCAAGTTTGCAACATCATTTAAGTCAGTTCCATCTGCGCTCCCAGAACTTGCTCCTGAAACACCACCTATGTTTCTTCCTCCTCTTAGATAATATCCTCCAAGTCGAGTTCCTAGCGCTCTTTCAAAATCTGAATTTGCTTCAACAATAAATGCTTCAATTAAAACTTGTTTAGTTCTTACATCAATTTCTTTAATAACTTTATCAACTACGTCTAAGTCTTTTTCTTTACCTCTTACAATTATTGATCTTGTAGTTTTTTCTTCAGTAATTTGAATTGGTGAATAAGTATTTTCACCTCCACCTTGTTGAGTAAATAATTCGTTTATTGTAGTTTTCGCCTGTTCAGGTGAAATATAGTAAAGTCTAAAAATTTCTGAGTAAATAGGTTCTACACTGTCTTCTAATTCTACTTTCTTTTTAACTGCTTGAGCTCTCTCAGATTTATAATTTTCCTGTTGAGTTAAAGTTTCTGGTGAATGTATTCTTATTAAATTACTTGCAACATCAACATCAGATGCATAATTTTTCATATCCAATAATGCTTGAAAAGCTTTATCCCATGGTACATCAATTAATTCTGCTGAAATTGCACCTGCAACTTCATCTCCAACTAAAACATTTATCTCAGCAATTTTACCCATTAAGTTCATAGTTTCTTTAAAATCTAAATTTTGAAATTTTAAAGTAACTCTTTGTTTTAATAGTGGATAATCATCTGAAATTATTAAGTAATTTCTTTGAGCTTCAGATGATATTTTTTTTCTTTTACCTAGTTTTCTAGTATCCCCTTCAACTGGTTTTGGGCCTAACTCTAAAGTTTTTGCTATTTCTGATTTTCCATTTTCTTTTATTTTTTGATCCTTAATTAACGGAGAGTTGTGTTTGAAGGGCTTGTTATATTTTTTATTAAAATTTTGACATCCGTGCAAAAGAACAACAATTACAAATAAACAAATAATTTTAATAAAATTTTTAATATTCATTTGCCTCTCTAATTTGATTATTGAAATCGAGTATTATATATGACTCATCTTCTTTTTGAAAAATTGCTTCAGTTAGTCTTAAATCTACTAATTTAATTTTTCCAAGAAATTGTCCTAAAGTTATTGTAATAACTTCTCCACCAGAATTTACCAATGATATATAGCTATAATCTTTTCCTGAAATTACGCCTGCAAGTTTGAAATTATATAAGCTCATTTCATCTTCTTGCTCCTCTTCTGGAATATTAGAATTTCTATTTTGCCCCTCATTGCCTGCAAAAGGATCATTTAAAGGAACTTCTTCCTCATCTAACATTTCATTTGAACTTACGGTCTCATCAGTTGATGCTTGGTTCACATCATGATTATCAGCATTTGCAACAGACGAAAAGGTTGCAAAAATTATAAAAAGAATAATTTTAAAAAAATTCATCAGGTAATCCTACTATAGTTAGCTCTCCTCTTGCAATAACTGCGCCAGTAGAGCTATTTTGTACTAAACTTATAGTTTCTTTGTCAAAGTTTAAACTCTTTTTTGATCTAGCTACATCTCTTTTAAACTTAATAAATCCAAGGAAATTTCCTTTAATCTCATAATCTACAGGAATTTTATAATATGAGACCATATCTTTTTGAATAAGTTCAACTGCTTGATCTGCTAAACCTTCTTTTAAAACTGGTAGAGGTTTTTTCTTTTCAAGTTTAGAAATTACCAGGCCATTTTTAGAAGCATACTTACTTAAGCTATGATAAAGATCCTCTACCTCTGCTTTTGAGTGGAAAAGTGTAGAGGTTTTTTCAAATTCAGGTTTAATTTTTTCAATTCTTGCTTTGAACTGGGAAATCTCCTCAGTAAATTGTATTATCTCATTTTCTCTATTTATTTTATCTTCATATGTTGCTTTTCTCTCATTAACCATTGGGTTTAAAATTGCATAATAAATAATTAAAAATAATATTATTGCCCCTAAACCAATTCCGAATTTTATTAATGTTTTCTTATCAATTGCCCCACCTGATAATTTGTCTTTCAAATCAGATAATGAAATATTTTTTAAATCCATTAAACTTGCTCCAGTATACAAGCTATTCTAAATCCCTTCATTTGCTGTGAACTCTGTTCTCCTTGAGACAAATTCATGCTTGCTAATGAAGCTTGTGATATTAGCTTTTTATTATTTAAATTACTTATTAATTTTAAAATATCTTGGTCGCTAAAAGCTGACCCCTGTATTACGATCAAATCAGAACCATTGTATTCTATTGCATCAAATTTTACTCTTTTAGGAACTGCGGATGCAATTTGCGCCAAAACTCTGAAATTTAATTTTTTATTAGATCCAATTGATTTACTAAGTTCGATTGATTTATTGATTTTTCCAATCTCTTTAGCGAACACATCTTTTTCTTGCATTTTTAATTCATGCTCTTGAACTACTTGATCATATCCATCTATTTTTTTATTAAGTGTTGATATTTGCCAAAAAGATAAACCAAATAAAACAATATAAACTGCAGAAACTAAGCTAACTATTCCTTTAAATGCAAAATTTGAAAAGGCTTTAGCTTTTTTTTGTTTAATCATTGAGTCTCTGTTAGGTAATAAGTTAATATTTTTAACTGCAGTCACAAATTTGAAATACCCAAATACATCTAGTTTTCTAAATGCAAGACCCATTGCAGTTGAAAAATATGATCTGTTATCATATCTGGTTTTTTCTTCTAATTGTGCAGGAATTTTTAAACCTTCCATTGGATCAAAAAGATTAAATCCAGTATTTGTCATTACTTTTCTAAAACTTGCCAAATATTCTTCGACGTTTTCAAGATTTGATGTAACTTTAATATTTCTAATTCTTTTTTCGTATTTTGTCTCAAAATCTTGAACAGCTTGACGAACTTGGTTCATATATCTTCTAACAAGTGCATCAATTTCTTCTTGATCGGTACTAGTCTTTAATGTTGATCTATCTTGATTTCTAATAAATATATCTGTGATGATTGGATTATTTTCATACAATATCATTATATAATTTTCATCCAATCCAAACTCTAATACGGTTGTTAAATTTGCTTCTTCTATTGACCCGCCAATTTGATTTATTTGGTCTACAGCAGACTTTAATGCAAAACACTTAACATCAATTATAACTGCATTCATCCCACCCTTTTTTATAATATCTGTGTAACTGTTGATGTCTGAAAGTTTCGATGCCACAAATAATATTTCCATTGTATTTGCTGTACTATCTCTATTTATGACCTGATGGAAAATTGAATAGTCTTCTAAGTTATCTGTAAGTTGAACTAAATTTTCCCAAAGTGAATCTGATTTTATAGCAGTCGCTAGCTCTTCATCTGTCATCAAAGGTGCAGTAACAACTCTTATAATCGCACTTGTAACTGGTATTGCAATTGCAGCGTTAGATGTATTGATTTTTGCAGTTTGCACCGCAAGTTTCAGTTCTTCTGCAACTTTGTCTGGGTTTTCTAAAACTGTGCCACCTTCTGCAATTCCGTCAAATTTATGT
>Ga0163109_10002916_pt1 | contig 13154 bp, 7 predicted proteins | sample CRUFie1St13metaG_FD_108704 | JGI IMG/M metagenome (GOLD analysis project Ga0163109, IMG submission 108704) | Marine microbial communities from the Costa Rica Dome - CRUD Field 142mm St13 metaG | ecosystem: Environmental > Aquatic > Marine > Oceanic > Photic zone | place: Costa Rica: the Eastern... | reverse complement strand
TTCAAACGCGTTAGATAAAGGTGGAAACAATTTCAAAAAACTTTACTACAGTTCAGACGTTACAAAAAGAAATAGAAACGGACAAACGTCTAGCGGACTCTATTCTTTCTTCATACCTATGGAGTGGAATTACGAAGGATTCATGGATACTTTTGGACTACCTGTATTCGTTGCAGGCGAAGATAAAAAAATTGGAAGAGACGGTTTACCAATTGAAGTTGGAGTTATCGAACACTGGGAAAATGAAGTTGAAGGATTAAAAAATGATAGTGATAGTTTAAACGAATACTATAGGCAGTTTCCAAGAACTGAAGCTCATGCTTTTAGAGACGAAACAAAAGATAGTTTATTTAATTTAACTAAGATATATCAACAAATAGATTATAACGACGAGCTTAATAATACTAAATCCGTGACTAGAGGTAGCTTTATGTGGGAACAAGGTATTAAAGATTCTAGAGTTATATTTATGCCAAATGAAAATGGTAGGTTTTTAATATCTTGGGTTCCTCCTGTTAACTTGCAAAACAATGTATTAGTGAAAAATGGAATTAAATATCCTGGAAATGAACACATTGGAGCATTTGGTCTAGACAGTTACGATATATCAGGCACTGTAGATGGCAAAGGATCAAACGGTTCACTTCACGGATTGACTAAGTTCTCAATGGAAGACGCACCGCCTAATCACTTTTTTTTAGAATATATAGCTAGACCACAGACTGCTGAAATATTTTTTGAAGAAATATTAATGGCTTTAAATTTTTATGGTATGCCAATACTTGCTGAAAATAACAAACCTAGATTTTTGTATTATTTAAAAAGAAGAGGTTATAGAGGTTTTAGCATGAATAGACCTGATAGAGTTTGGAACAAACTATCTACTGCTGAAAAAGAAATAGGTGGAATACCAAACTCAAGTGAAGATATCAAACAAGCACATGCCGCCGCTGTTGAAAGCTATATAGAAACATACGTAGGTCAATTAAGTGAAGGTTTTGGTGATATGTATTTTCAAAAAACACTAGAAGATTGGGCCACTTTTAATATAAATAACAGAACTAAGCATGATGCGACTATTAGTTCTGGTTTAGCTATAATGGCTTGCAATAAAAATAGATACAAGCCTGTTCCAGATAGGGGTATTAAATCAATTAATTTAGGTATAAAAAGATATAATAATAAAGGTAGTTTATCACAAATAATAAAATAAATGCAAATAAAAACTTATAATGGTAGTTCTTTCCCGGATCAGGTGGTACCTGACGAGGTAAAAGCAAGTGTGGACTATGGAAGAAAAGTTGGTAGAGCTATAGAAGGAGATTGGTTTAGTGGTACTAGATCTACTAATGGAGGGAGGTACAACACTAACTTTAATAACTTTAGAAATCTAAGGCTATATGCTAGAGGTGAACAATCTGTACAAAAATACAAAGATGAGTTAGCTATAAATGGCGACCTATCTTACCTTAACTTAGATTGGAAACCTGTACCTATTATACCTAAGTTTGTAGATATAGTTGTAAATGGTATGGACGGTAAGCTATACGATGTTAAAGCTTATGCTCAAGACCCTGAATCAATGAAAGCTAGAACAGCTTATGCGGATGCTTTGCTTAGAGATATACAGGGCAAAAGACTTATAGATAAAATACAGCAAGTAACTGGTATGAACATGTATTCTACTGCAAACCCAGAAGAGTTACCTCAAAACAAAGAGGAGTTAGATGTTCACATGCAGTTAAATTATAAGCAATCAATAGAAATAGCAGAAGAAGAAGCTATAACAAATACTTTAGCTTTTAATAAATATGATTTAACTAGAAGAAGAATAGCTGAAGATCTTGTTGTTATAGGTATAGGTGCTGTTAAAACTAACTTTAACTTATCCGAAGGTATAACGATCGACTATGTAGACCCAGCAAACTTAGTTTACTCGTACACTAACGACCCAAACTTTCAAGACTTATGGTATGTTGGTGAAGTTAAATACATAAGCTTATCTGAACTTAAAAAAGAGTTTCCGCATTTAACAGAAGAAGAATTAAAAAAAATAGAACAGTATCCTGGTATAGAAAGCTACAACTATCAATACAATGGTAGAAGAGATGGTAATCAAATCGCGGTATTATATTTTGAATATAAAACATATACTGATCAAGTTTGGAAAATAAAAGAAACTCCAAACGGTTTAGAAAAAGCTTTAGAAAAACCAGATACATTCAACCCACCTAAAAATGACAACTTTGATAGAATATCTAGATCTATAGAGGTTTTGTATAGTGGAGCTAAAATACTAGGTCACGACATGATGTTAATGTGGGGCATGTCTAAAAATATGACGAGGCCATCATCTAATCTAGTTAAAGTAAATATGAGTTACAATATTTGCGCTCCTAAAATGTATAAAGGTAGAATAGAATCTTTAGTTGGAAGAATGACTGGCTTTGCAGATATGATACAATTAACTCACTTAAAGCTTCAACAAGTTCTATCTAGAACCGTTCCAGATGGTGTTTTCTTAGATGTTGATGGCTTGGCTGAGGTTGATCTTGGTAACGGAACAACTTACAATCCACAGGAAGCTTTAAATATGTACTTTCAAACTGGTAGTATAGTTGGTAGATCTATGACTCAAGATGGTGGAGCTAATCCAGGGAAAGTACCTATACAAGAGTTAAATACCAACAATGGCGCTGGAAAAATGGGAGCGTTAATACAAGCTTATCAATATTACCTACAAATGATGAGGGATGTTACTGGTTTGAATGAAGCTAGAGATGGTAGTGTTCCTAATAAAGACTCGTTAGTAGGTTTACAAAAATTAGCAGCAGCAAATTCAAACACGGCTACAAAGCATATAGTTCAAGCTAGTTTATATTTATCTGCTAAAATATGCGAAAATATATCATTAAGAATAAATGATGCTTTAGAATATCCTCTAACTAGACAAGCTCTTAGGTCTAGTATAAGTTCTTTTAATGTTGGTACATTAGAAGACATGTATAAATTAAATCTTTTTGAGTTTGGTATATATTTAGAATTAACACCAGATGAAGAGGAAAAAGCACAATTAGAAAATAGTATACAAATATCATTACAAAATCAAAGCATTAATTTAGAGGATGCTATAGAGATAAGAGAGATAAAAAATTTAAAGTTGGCTAATCAAGTTCTTAAGTTTAAGAGAAAGAGAAAGGCTGCTGAAGACCAAGCTAAAGCTCAAGAAAACATGAGAGTACAAGCTGATGCAAATGCTCAAGCCGCTGAAAGAGCTTCACTAGCTGAAATGAATAAACAAACCGCTTTAGCAGAAACAACTCTTCAAATAGAGCAAGGTAAGTCTCAGTTTAAAATAAATGAAATGCAAGCTAAAGCTCAAATAGATCAAAATTTAATGCAAATTAAATATGATTTTGATAAACAGCTTAAGCAAATGGACATATCTGCTATGGGACAAAAAGAAGTAGATATAGAAGATAGAAAAGATAAAAGAACGCAAATGGAGGGAACACAACAAAGTCAAATGATAAACCAAAGGGCTAACAATGGTTTACCTATAGATTTTACTGAAAGCGTTTAAATTTATTATTAATTATTATATTATATTATGTCAGAAGAAATAAAAGAAACAAACACTGGTGAGTTAACACAAGGAGATTTTAAGGTTAAAAGTAAACCTAAAAATATAGCAACAAACAAAACTGATATATCAAAAGTTGATTTATCAAAGGAAAAAGAAGTTGAAAATAAAGAAGAAAACAACACTATTAAAGTAGAGGTTAAAAAAGAAGAAGAAGTTGAAAGTAAAAAAGAAAGCAGTGTTGAAATACAAGAGGTAGAAAAGGTAGAAAACAAAGAGGATATTAAAGAGCAGGACGAAGTTAAACCTATGGAGCAACCTGTAGTAAGTGAAGAACAAAAAGAAAACATATACGAACTTCCAGAGCAGGTTAAGAAATTAGTAGATTTTATGAGTGAGACTGGTGGCACTCTAAATGACTATGTTAGATTAAACGTAGATTACTCAAATGTAGATGAAAAAACATTGTTGAGAGAATTTTACAAAGTAACTAAACCACACTTAAATGATGAAGAGGTATCTTTTATAATAGAAGATACTTTTGATTATGATGAAGATATTGATGAAGAGCGAGATGTTAGAAAAAAACAACTAGCCTTCAAAGAAGAAATTGCAAAAGCCAAAAACTTTTTAAGCGAGACCAAAGCTAAGTATTATGAAGAGATCAAGTTGAGACCTTCTATTAGCGAGGAACAGCAAAAAGCTATGGATTTTTTCAATAGATACAATGAAGAACAGAACATTAGAAAGCAGAAAATGGATACATTTGAAAACGATGCTAGACAATATTTCACTAAGGATTTCAAAGGTTTTGAGTTTAACCTAGGTGATAAAAAGTTTAACTATAACGTTAAAAATGTTGATGGTTTAATAGAAGATCAGAGTAAATTACAAGGCTTGGTAGGAAGGTTTCTTTCAGGTGATGAAAAAGTTGATCAAAAGAACTATCACAAAGCATTATATGCAGCTAATAATATAGATGATATTGCTAAGCACTTTTATGAGCAGGGCAAATCTGACGCTACTAAAGAAATTGTTAATAAGTCTAAAAATATTGAAGCGGCCTCTAGGCCTCAAAATAATGAAGATCTTTTTATAAATGGTTTCAAAGTTAGGTCTATATCAGGTGTTGATAGTTCTAAATTGAAAATTAAAACAAGAAAAAAATAAACTTAAAACTATATAAAAATGGGATTAATTGATATGGCTCCAGGCATTACGCCTCAGCCAAAAAGGTTAGCTCTAAATACAAACTATTTAGACTTTAACTCCCCTGATGGAGGAGGAACCTTCGCACAGCAATACTTACCTGAGCTTTACGAACAGGAAGTAGAAAGGTTTGGTAACAGAACGTTATCAGGTTTTTTAAGAATGGTAGGCGCTGAGATGCCTATGACATCTGACCAAGTAATTTGGTCTGAGCAAAATAGATTACACATCGCTTATAAAGACGCAGAAGTTAGTAATGAAGGTGGTAAAGGAGATGAATGGTTGGCTACTGTTACAATTGCTGCTAGTGAAGAAAATAAAGGTGCTATTAGAGTTGGTCAAACTTTAGTTATAACTGATTCTGAAACTGGTCTTATTACTAGAAAAGGTTTAGTAAAAGACGTTACAGGTTCTTCCTTAGATGTGTTAACAGTAGAGTTATACCAAGGAGATTGGGCAGGTTTAAAGAAAGTTGACTTATTCGTTTACGGTTCTGAATTTGCTAAAGGTTCTACTGGAATGAATGGTACTATTCAACCAAGATTTACACAGTTTTCAAACAGACCTATTATTCTTAAAGACAACTTTGAGATTAACGGTTCTGATACTGCTCAAATTGGATGGGTTGAAGTTGCTACTGAAGACGGAACATCTGGATACATGTGGTATTTAAAATCTGAGTCTGAAACAAGGTTAAGATTTGATGACTACTTGGAAATGTCTATGGTTGAAGGTGTTAAAGCTTCAAACTCTATGGCTTTCAACTACGGTGTTCAAACAGGTGCTGACGTAAAAGTAAAAGGTACTGAAGGCTTATTTGCTGCTATTGAAGAAAGAGGAAACATCTACTCTGGTTTTGCTGGTGCTCCAGCCGCTGGAAATGGTGCTTTAGCTGACTTTGACGCTATACTTAAGCAACTAGACACTCAAGGTGCTATTGAAGAAAACATGTTATTCTTATCAAGATCTACTGCTCTTGATTTTGATGACATGATTGCTGCTATGGCAGGTGGAGGTTATGCTTCTGCTGCTGCTGCTTCTTACGGTCTTTTTGACAACGAAGCTGAAATGGCACTTAACTTTGGATTCTCTGGTTTCAGAAGAGGTTCTTATGACTTCTACAAAACTGATTGGAAATATCTAAACGATGCTACTACAAGAGGTATGTCTAAATCAATCGATGGTGTTATGGTTCCAGCTGGTACTACAACAGTATACGATCAAATGTTAGGCGCTAACATTAGAAGACCTTTCTTACATGTAAGATATAGAGCTTCTGAAACAGAAGATAGAAGATACAAATCATGGATCACTGGATCTGTGGGAGGTGCTTATACTTCTGATCTTGATGCTATGAGAGTTAATTTCTTATCTGAAAGATGTTTAGTAACTCAAGCTGCAAATAACTTCGTGTTATTTAAAGGAGCTTAATTATTGTTTAACATTTAAAATTAGAAATTATGAGTGGAATAATAGCAAAAAACGGTGGATTAGTATTAGCTAATGATGGTGTAACAGCTATCACAGAATCTAGCAACAGTCACGGGGAAGGTTCTTATAAGGTTACAACATCACTTGATGGTGTAGCTAAAGAACAGTATATAATTGTTAAGCCTTCTGTGGTTTTTGATAGCATATTTCCTTCTACTGAAGAAGGTATAGCTAAGCTAACTGAACTTAAAAAGAAAGCTACTACATCAATAACTAATGGAGCTTTAGCTAGCGACATAAACCAACAGATTGGAACTGTAGGTTTTGGACGTGCTCACAGCTCTGCTATAACAGTTGTTAACTCTGCTGCTGAACCAGTTGGTCCTGGTGAATCATAAGAGTAAAACAAAATAAAAAAGACCCTGCTCGCGCGGGGTCTTTATTAATTATTATATTATATATTATGGAAGAAAAAAAAGAAGAAAAATGGGTTTATAAAGATAGAAATTATTATTTATTAAATAATCAATCACCCATAACACACACAATACCTAGCAAGCACACTAGAAGATATCCTTTAGTTTGGTTCGACAAGGAAAAAGGTTATGAAAGAGAATTGAGGTATGCTACAAATCAAAAGTCAATATTTGTAGACGAACAAAAAGGGCAAGTAACTCTTAAGCACATTGTGTTCACAGACGGTTTTTTATTTGTCCCAAAAGAAAAAAGAAATTTACAAGAGTTTTTAGAAAAACATCCTCACAGAGGTTTAATTTTTCAAGAACATGATAAAGTTGTAGAAGCTGAATTTCAAACAGAGGATTTAGAGTTACAAGTAATAGCTATGAATACGGCTCTTCAATTAGATATAGACTTTATTGAAGCTATAATGAGAACAGAACATGGTTCTAAAGTTACAGAGATGAGTTCTAAGGAACTAAAAAGAGATGTCTTATTGTTTGCTAAAAATAATCCTAACTTATTCTTAAATTTAGCCCAGGATGAAAACCTGCAAGTTAGAAATATAGGTATAGTTGCAACGGAAAGGGGAATATTAAAGCTTTCTAGTGATCAAAGAACTTTTAAGTGGGGTTCTAATGGTAGAAAACTAATGACAGTACCATTTGATGAAAATCCTTACTCGGCTTTAGCATCTTGGTTTAAAACTGATGAAGGTGTTGAAGTGTTTAAGTCAGTGGAGAAAAAACTTAAATAACAAGTGATTATATATAAGGCGGCAATTGCGCCGCCTTTTTTTTAAACATTAAACTATGATAAACGTAAACACAGTATATACAACTACATTGAGCATACTAAACAAAGAGCAAAGAGGTTATTTAACCCCTGATGAGTTTAACAAGGTTTCCACACAGGTTCAATTAGAGATGTTCAATAAAATGTTTGATGATTATTCTCAGTTCTTAAGAATGCCAGAAACAGATACTGAGTTTGCGTCTAAAATAGATCAAGCTTATGATGATATTCAAATATTCGAAGAGACTAACATAGCTTCTGCTGTTGTTGCTGGTGTTGGTAACACAACAGTTTACAGAGAGCCTGGCCCATCTTCTTCTCCAGCTAAACCCGAAGTTTATAGATTAGGTTCTGTTTATTTTACAGCTGTGGATTCTAGTCCTGAAATAGCTATAATGGACAAAAGAGGATTTAACCAGCAAACTTTATCACCTATACTACAACCATCTATAGATTTTCCTATAGCTACTTATCAAAAAAATGAATTAACAGTATATCCTAAATCTCCAAAGTTTTCACCACAAGCTAGTGACGTAACATTTAATTACGTAAGAAAACCTAAAGATGTTGTTTGGGGTTATGGTGTTGGAGACTTAGGACAATACGTTTGGGACGGCAGTCCAGGTTTTAACCTACCTTTAGTTGGAAATCCTTCTCAAGACTTCGAACTAAATAGTATTTTACAAACAGAAATAATACTTGAGATATTAAAGTATACTGGTGTTATAATAAAAGACCCATCAGTTGTTCAAGCTGCTGCTGGAGAACTCCAAGCTAATGAAGCAAATAAAAAAGCATAAGAAATGGCACTACTAAAAGAAACTAACGCTCAGTATTATTCTGGTCAACAAAAATTCGTAGTTCAAGACACTACACCACAATTTCTTAAATTTAAGTGCACTTTTAACACTGACTTAGTAGATACTATATTTGGTGTTTCTAATATTAATTTTTCAGTAACTGTATTAAGAGGTGATCAAGTTATAAATATAGAACCTGAAAGACTATCGCTTAGTTATCCCAACACAGTTCTGTTTCAAAATGACACTGGGAATCCTACATTTGATTTTCAAATTGGTGATATAGTTGTTGTTGAATTAAATCAACCATCCTTAGAATCTAACTATGGTAGTTATGAGTATATATCTTTGGTTGATGTTGTAAACAACTTTATATTTGCTTATGTAGGAAATGGTAAATTGATAAGTAGAGTTAAAAGATCTGATGTGGTATGGCACGCTAAAAGAGGTTTACAAGAGTTTTCTTATGACACTCTAAAAAGCATTAAATCTCAAGAGGTTACCGTTCCTCCTAGTTTATCTATAATAATACCTCAAGACTACGTTAATTACGTTAGATGCTCTTGGATAGATGATTCAGGTGTTCAAAGAACAATATATCCAACAAATAACTTAACTATGTCACCTAGTGAAATGCCATTGCAAGATGATCTAGGTGTTCCTACGCAAGATAATTTAGAAACTAATTTATTAGCTGCTCAATCTGAGACAGAACAAAGATGGGTTAAAAATAATACAAACAACATATCAGGATCTATAGAAGATGACAGTACATATGTTTATGATTATGAGTGGTGGAAATTAAACTACGGTCGTAGATACGGTTTAGAACCTCAATACGCTCAAAAAAATGGTTGGTTTAATATAAACAAAAGAACAGGTAAGTTTAGTTTTTCAAGTAACATAGCTAATAAGACTGTGATAATAGAGTATATATCGGATGGGTTAGCAAAAGACAGCGATGTTAAAATACCTAAAATGGCAGAGCAAGCTATGTACATGCACATCGCTTATTCTATATTGTCAACAAGAGCTAACGTTCCTGAGTATCTAGTTCAGAGATTTAAAAGAGATAGATCAGCTCAGTTAAGAAACACTAAAATAAGGTTGCAAAATATTAAGCTAAGTGAGATAATTCAAGTGTTTAGAGGAAAGTCTAAGCAAATTAAATATTAAATATGGCTCCACAAATTAAAAATAACTTTGTTCAATCAAAAATGAACAAAGACTTAGACGACAGGCTATTATCTGCAGGTGAGTATAGAGATGCTTTAAATGTAAATATAAGTAGATCTGAAGGCGATGACGTTGGGGCTTTAGAAAATATACTTGGAAACTCTCTGCAAAAGCAACTAACAGGAGATTATAACTTAAAAAATATACAAATAATAGGATATGTTAGAAGTGAAGTTGATAATTCTGCTATATTCTTTTTAACAGACTACACGGATGAATCTGAAGATAATTTAAGTAATCCAGCTCCATATGGTGCTAACTGCTTTATAGTTCGTTTAGAGATAGGAGGCGAACCAGTTGTATTGGTTAGTGGTAGATTTCTTAACTTTTCAAAAACGCACAAAGTTTTAGGTGTAGATATACTAGAAGATTTACTATATTTTACTGACAATAGAAATCAGCCTAGAAAAATAAATTGGAAAACAGCACTAGAAGATCCAAGCTATTATTCAGATGAAGACCACATATCTGTGGCGAAATATTACCCATACAAAACTCCCATACTAAAAGATGAGATAGAAATAATAAACCCAGTTGGATCAGGCACACCAATAATAGAATGGTGGAATGATGGATTTCCTGGATCTGACAAGGGATACTCTGACTGTTCTACTTATTACTATATAAACGACCCAACTGAAGGAAGAAAAATTTGGACCAACCTAAAGGTAGGTATGGAGGTTTTGGGATTTGAAACTAAAAAAATTGATAATAACGAAACTGTTATTAATTCTTTTTCTAAGCCAAGGTTTAGAGCTTTTATAGTTGAAAGATTTGTAACTCAAGATGGTGATAACACTTTATATTATATAAAAATAAATACAGATCCACTTGCCGAAAATCCAAAGACTGCTAAAGGTCCTTTTGATGATGCTGAATCAGATCCATACAATGGTAATTTAAAATCTATAAAGTTTGGTTTTGCAACTAGTCAAAATCAATATGATCAATTTTTATTTCCACATGCTAAGATAGAATTTGCTGGCCACGTAAGTGGTAATGAAAAATCAATATCTACCATTGCAAACTCTTGGTCGTCCGAAGAAATACTTCCAGGTATGCAAATTACATCACCTGGTTTAGAGAGACCTGTTGAAATACTAAACTCTTTAATAACTAGATCTAGCTCTGATGGTAGAATAACTAGTATAAGGCTTGATCTTAATAGAGATTTTAGAGAAGACAAAAATACTAAAATATCAACAGGGGACACTCTTTATATTTCTTATGAAAACCCTAATTACACCGGCAACTGGCCAGGTGATCAAGATTTACTTAGTGATAAGTTTTCTAGATTTGCGTATAGATTTAAGTTTGATGATGGCGAATACTCGTTAATATCGCCTTTTACTCAACCAGCTTTTATACCAAAGCAAAATGGTTATATAGTAACAGAAGGAACGCTAGCTATACCGGGTAAAGATGACGACCCAGACGAAATTATATACGAAGAAACAGATCAGTCTATTGCGATAGCTAGCTCAACTGTTATACAATCTTTTGAAAACTCAGTAAACAATGTTGTTGTAAGAATACCTTTTGAATATAAATGTAGCGAGCTAAAAGACAAGCTTAAAGTAAAAGAGGTTGACATTCTATACCACGATGGTGGTTTAGCTATATATGTATTAGAAAGCATATCTATTGAAGATTCTTCTTTTTCAGAAAATGATACTAAGTTTTTTGATTATAACTTTCAGTCTAAAAAGCCTTTTAAGGTTTTACCAGAAAGTGAAACTATTAGAGTTTTTGATAAAGTACCTGTTAGGGCTAAAAGTCAATCTATAGCTGGTAATAGAATAATATATGGTAACATACTAGATAAACATACTCCACCTAAAGATATAAAGTATAATGTTAAAATATCTGAAAAGTTTGCTCCTGGTACTTATACAAAACCTGCTGAAAATTATGATAAAGTTGACAGATTAACTAATCTTCCTTCTATATCATATCCACAACATACTGTTAAACAAAACAGAAGTTACCAAGTTGGTATTGTGCTATCAGATAGATATGGCAGACAATCTGATGTTGTGCTATCTGAGTTTAGCTCCTCTCAAGTTGTTGTTGATGTAGATAACGTAAATCAGATTTTTGATGCTTCTACAACATATCATCCATATGCTGATAATGATACCTTTAATGTATCAGAGTGGAGAGGTGATTCTATAAAAGTTTTATTTAGAGATGGTATACCATTAGAGAGATTTGACGAGCCAGGTTACCCGGGACTATATAAGCCTATTACTTATAAAAAAATGGTAGATAGCACTGAAGACGATGGCAATATACAGTTAAACGGAATTGATGATTTTGATAAATACGGAAACATAGATGTAGGTGATATACTTTTTGGAGAGACAGAAGATGGTATTATTGAAAAATCTGTAGTTAGTCAAATAAAGATAAATCAAGATGATCCAAATAAAAATGGTATTTATGTTCAAGGTTTAAGTTCTACTAGCAATTACGCAGATGGGGCTATATTAACCTTTGAAAGTCAAGGAAACGTGTTAGGTTGGCATGCTTACAAGATTGTTGTAAAGCAACAAGCTCAAGATTTTTACAATGTATATTTAGGTCAGGTAACAGATATAAACACTGAAGCTCAAGTTGTAACCGGTGGTTACGGTAGTGGTATTAACTATAATGACTTTAACGTTACTAGTCTAATATCTGATAATGTTAATAAGGTTCCTGCTGACTTGACAGAAGTATCTCCACTTCAGACACAATTTGGAACAAGTAACTCTATATTATATCCTAGAGTAGGAGCTCACAAAGTAGCTGGTGAAACTAGAGATTACGCTAATCAATTTTACTTAGGTCAAAAAGGAGCTTCAATATCAGCATATGGTAGAATGACAGAGCTTGGTCTGCAAGTTCCTGCTCAAACAGAACAAAATGAATATCCAACATCTCAAGGTATATGGTCAGCATCTAATAACCCTACGTGTATAATACTAGGTATGTCTGATGGTGAGTCTCTAGGTATAGAGCCTTATAAAACAAGTAAAAATTCTTTGTTTGCTTGTTTTGAAGTTAAGCCCGTTGAATCTAGAATAGAGATATTTTGGGAAACATCTACCACTGGCTTGATATCCGACTTAAATAATTTAATAGCAGGAGGCCCATCATCTGAAGGTGTAATACCTTTAGATCCAGACGCTGTTCCACCGTCAGTTGCTACAGGTTATAAATACACTTCATGTGACGATGCGTTATATCCTGATGATATAAAAAATGCTTATAGTATAAACCAGCTAACACCTGAAGGAGATGCGTTTACATTTGAAATTGATGGCAATGAAAGAACTTTCTCTCTTACAACGGAAGTACCTATAGAGTATGCTGATGAACAACCTTTGGTTGATGATGATACAATATCTGGTAGAGATTCTTGCCCACCACCAGACGCTGTATTTGGTGCTCAAATACTTGTTTGTGATTCTGAAAACGCGGGAGCTGTATTTCTTCTTAGGGTTAGAAAATCAGCTATACCTAGTGGAGTTGTCCCTGGAACACTTTACCAATCTACAATATCACCTGTATATCCAGAAACTGTATGTTGGTTTTATCAAAAAAATATAGAAACCATAGAAAGCGATGTTACAAATGTTGTATTTCCTCCAGCAAGC
>Ga0163109_10002913_pt1 | contig 13161 bp, 12 predicted proteins | sample CRUFie1St13metaG_FD_108704 | JGI IMG/M metagenome (GOLD analysis project Ga0163109, IMG submission 108704) | Marine microbial communities from the Costa Rica Dome - CRUD Field 142mm St13 metaG | ecosystem: Environmental > Aquatic > Marine > Oceanic > Photic zone | place: Costa Rica: the Eastern... | reverse complement strand
TTTAGGAGGTTGATACCGATCGCAAGGCACAGCGCGACTTGGGTATGACCTCTGCCGATAAACCATCCGGTAAGAACAAGTAAAGCAAGGTTTGCAGGTCCCCCCCACAGTCTGGTCTCGAGGTATTCCTTAAGTGGTCGATGCATCTCTGAAGGAACTTGTGCTAGCTCAAGGATTGGAGCAATTGCTTGAGAACCAAGCACGAAAAGCCCTATCCCGATAACGGTGGCTAAGGTTACCATGTGCAACAAAATATTAAATGATAGGCTGTGGTCGGAAGCACCAACAGCCTGAGCGACCATACCCGTCGTCCCCATACGTAAGAACGAAAAAACGCCAAAGAAAGCCACTAAAAGTTCTGCGCCGACCGTCACAGCAGCAAGATAGTAGGCGTAATCAAGGTGACCTGAAATGGCGGCGTCAGCCAGACCGAGGATCGGGGTAGAAATATTGGCGATAATAAGTGGAAACGCTAGCCGCCAAAGTCTTCTAATCGGCTCTATCTCGAAATGAGTTCGCACTGAGGGTCACGGCGACGAGAGATTAGAATCTCGAGAAAGTCGTTGGGGTCTTTCACATGCGGCGGGGCCTGGGGGCCACCTTCGCGTTTGCGGGCTAGCGCAACCAATCGAAGCATCCAAAACCGCAAGGCAGCTGTCTCAACGGCAGGCGGCCAATGATGGATTTCTTGATCTGTGAGCGGACGGTTCCGGTTGTATCCTCTCATCAACGCTTCGGTTTTAAGTGGGTCGAGACGGCTCGATTGATCGGAACACCAGTCATTGATAGCTATAGCAAGATCAAACAATAGCGAGCCATTACAGGCGTTATAGAAGTCAATAATCCCTGCTAAGGAGCCGTTATAAAATAGAGCGTTGTCACAGAACAAGTCGCCGTGAATAATCCCTTGAGGAAGTCGTGCCGCGTCAGAAGCAAATGCATGGGACCGGTTGATTTGATCGCTTAATATATCCCGATATTTTGGTGGCACGATATCAATCACGCGTTTAACGTTTCCTTCCCACCATTTATTCCAACGATGGTTTTCTCGCTTTAAATTAATATATTTTTGAGTAGCAGAATGCATTTTACCGAGCGCTTCGCCTATTTGATGGCAAGCATTCGGTGTAATGGGAGCGATCGTTGAGCCCACTACACGCGAAAACAGAGCCGCGGGTTTATTTTTTATTGCGAACAAACGCGTACCCTCGCGATTCGCGATGGGTAACGCCACGGGAATGCCGTCGTCTGACAGCCGGAGATTTAGTTCAATGAAAAATGGAATTTCGTCAAACCCCTGCTCTTCAAATATTTGGAGCACTGTTTCTGTTTGGTTGAAGGAGACAAAGTAGGTAGTGTTTTCTACCCCGGTGTCTGCTCCCGTGAAGCTTTTTAATCCACCAAAATTGAATTGCCTTGTGAAGTCCTGCATTTCTCGCAGAGTTAATTCCGTGTAAACACCCATCGCCGCGCCCCGTCCAAGCGCGGTATTATGCATGGACAGAAACAAAAGCAACACTCTCAGGAGCCGGAATGCCTGCACCATTGGTTTTAGTTGATGGGTCATCCTATCTTTATCGTGCGTTCCATGCCTTACCACCACTGTCAACCAAAGACGGGCGACCGGTTGGTGCGATTCGTGGCGTCATTTCTATGTTGAATAAACTGGCAGACTCAACCGCGGCCGAGCGCATGGTTGTTGTCTTCGATGCTTCCGGCAAAACATTTCGCGATGATATGTATCCCAAATACAAAGCCAATCGCGAGAAAATGCCCGATGAGCTACGGGCACAAATCGAGCCATTGCACGCTATCATTCAGGCGCTTGGATTTCCGTTGCTCGTTGTCCCTGGTGTGGAAGCTGATGACGTTATCGGGACGCTCGCGAAACGTGCTGAGGCAAATGGTGAGTCTGTCCTAATTTCGACTGGCGATAAGGATTTCGCACAGCTCGTGACCGATAAGGTGACGTTGGTTAACACAATGAATGATACAGCCATGACGCCTATCGAGGTCAAAAAAAAATTTGGCGTGCCACCATGCTCTATTATCGACTTTTTGGCGTTAACCGGCGATAGCGTGGATAACGTTCCGGGGATACCAAAGTGCGGCCCGAAAACGGCCGCTAAATGGCTTAACTCGCATGGAACTCTCGATGATGTGATTGCAAATGCGGGAACAATCGCTGGAAAAATCGGTGACACCTTCCGTAAAAATATGCATGTGTTACCACTTTCGAGGGCGTTGGTCACCATTAAAACTGATTGTGATTTACCCGTGGGCCTTAATGATTTGTCTCGTTCAACTCCCGACAAGGAGAAGCTAACCCTGCTTTATACGGATCTCGAACTGAATCAGTTTTTGAGACAGCTCTCGAGTGCAAGACCTGATAATTTACAGACTTCTATCAAACCGGGCTCAGTCGAGATTTCTTATGAGCTAGTGACTAGCCCACAACGGCTTGAATTCTGGGTCTCGCAGTGCAGAAATTCGACGATCTTTGCGCTCGATACAGAGACCACTTCATTGGTTGCTCGGAATGCAGAGCTGGTTGGTATATCGCTCGCCTATGAGGCCGGAAAGGCCTGTTATATCCCCGTTTCGCATGTTGAGGGTGATCAACTAGATGTCAAAGTCGTCTTGAAATTGGTTGCCTCACTGTTGGTAGATCCTAGGCTGACCATGGTGGGGCATAATTTAAAGTATGACCTGACGGTCCTTGAATCTGTGGGCCTAAAGCCGAGCTGTACAGTCGCGGATACGATGCTGATGAGTTATGTCTTGGATGCGGCGTCTGGTAGGCACGACATGGACTCTGTGGCGAGACGTATCTTGGGAATTGATACCATCCCTTATGAAGAATTATGCGGAAAGGGAGCGAAACAAATTGGTTTTGCTGAAGTAACTCTCGACCAAGCGTCCCAATATGCGTCTGAGGATGCTGATATTACGCTCCGATTGTATGAGATTTTCCACGAGCGCTTGGAGAGAGAGCGTTCTCTGAGATCGATTTATCAGGACTTAGAGCTGCCAGTTATGTTTGTTCTTCGGGATATGGAAAATCACGGTGCGTTGCTTGATATTGAGATTCTTCGAACGCAGTCACAAACGCTAGGTACCCGGCTTGAGGAGTTGGAATCAGAAGCACAGAAATTTGTGGGCCGCCCTTTTAACTTGGCCAGCACCAAGCAGCTACAGGAGATCTTGTTTGGTGAATTGAAGCTCCCAGTAATTAAGAAAACGCCTAAGGGGGCTCCCTCAACAAACGAGGAGGCGTTACAGGAGCTTGCATTGGATTATCCCTTACCGAAGTTACTGCTTGAGCACCGTAGTTTGTCGAAGCTGAAGGGCACGTATACAGATAAGCTTCCTCATGACTGTGATGTAGCCGATGGGCGTGTACGTACTTCTTTCCATCAGGCGGTGACATCAACGGGCCGACTATCATCATCTGACCCTAATTTACAAAATATTCCGATTCGTACTGAGGACGGTCGCCGGGTTCGTAAAGCGTTTGTAGCTCCAGAGGGGTGGTCAGTTGTGGCTGCTGATTATTCTCAGATTGAGCTTCGAATCATGGCCCACCTATCGGAAGATCCGGGTTTGGTTGATGCCTTCGCAAGAGGAGAGGATATCCATCGCGCAACAGCTTCTGAGGTATTTGCCGTGGAACCGATGTTTGTCACTAGCGAGCAGCGTCGTCGAGCCAAAGCCATTAATTTCGGTTTGATTTATGGCATGAGTGCGTTTGGTTTGGCTAGACAATTGGGGATCGAGCGTGCCGAGGCAGCGATATACATTGATCGGTATTTTGAGCGATATCCTGGTGTTCGACGATACATGGACGCAACGCGAACCATGGTTCATGAACGGGGATATGTCGAAACGGTTTTCGGGCGGCGGTTGACTCTTCCTGATATTAGAGCGAAGCAGGTCCCCGTAAGGCAGGCGGCCGAGCGTGCAGCGATTAACGCTCCGATGCAAGGCACTGCTGCGGACATCATAAAGCGTGCAATGTTGCGGGTTCAAGGCGCACTTAAGTCGATCGATATTGGCTGTCATTTAATGTTACAGGTACACGACGAGCTTGTGTTTGAGGTAGTCGATCAGGATCTCGCAGAAGCGCGTCAGTTGATACGGACTGAAATGGAATCAGCAGCAGAGTTATCGGTGCCACTGGTTGTCCAAATAGGGAATGGTCGAAGTTGGTTTGAGGCGCACTAATTTTTCTGGTTTTTTGAACTTTTCTGGATCTGGCTGGTCATAATATTAAAGACAAAGATTTTCCCTCTTTCGTCGTGCCGACGAGACCCCTGTCGGACCTTAAAACCCCGGTGTGAGCTATTGGGGTTTTGTTTTATTGTCCCTCGAGCCGTTGCCGTACCCAGCTCGAGGCCTCAACAAGGCCGGTCCTGTCTAGACTACTGAAGTTTAATACTAACGATTGAGGCCTTTTTTTCTGAACAGAGTGCCTTGATTTTGCTGCCTGATTACGACTGAGCTTGTCATTTTTCGTCAGTAAAAGTAGCGTGTCGATCTCACGATGATCAGCGAGTGTGAGCATTTGTTGATCGAGGTCGGTCATCGGGTGCCTCACATCCATCAGTAGCACGAGACCGGTCAAAGTTCGGCGTTTAGTGAGAAATGTTCCGAGGTGGTGTTGCCATTGTCGCTTTATTGCTTCGGGAACGTTAGCGTACCCATACCCAGGTAAATCAACGAGAAAGCCGCCGGTTTCAGGAACCTCAAAAAAATTTATCAGTTGCGTACGGCCGGGTGTTTTAGATACTCGAGCCAGGTTTTTCTGGCCCGTCAAAGTGTTCAAAGCACTGGACTTGCCCGCGTTTGAGCGACCGCAAAAGCCAACCTCCGGACCGCACTCCGGGGGACAAAAATCGAGCGAGGGGGCACTAACCGAAAACGCTGTCTGTGAGAGCTTTGGGTCAAGCTGAGCATCGCGCATGGTTGTTGAATCCTTCACTGCACAAATGTTAGGTGCAATGTATACTACGCCATCAAAAACGAACGTTCTTCCTAAAAAGAGATGAAATGAATGAAGTCATTACTCATTTTTATTGCACTGACTGTAGCTTTGGTGCCAGTCGTGATGGCGAAATCGGCAACAAACAATGCGTATGTTGGCAGCGCAGATCAGGGCAAGGTAAAAAGCGCAACGTGCGCCGGATGCCATGGATCAGACGGTAACAGTGGAGCCGCCGATTTTCCGAAATTGGCTGGGCAGCATGCGAGTTATCTCGCATCGACTTTGAGGGCGTATCGTGATGGGTCACGTGAGAATGCGATCATGGCGGGGCTGGCTGCGGTTCTTTCGGAAGAAGATATCGCGGATCTTTCGGCTTACTACTCAACACAAATTATTTCAAGCGGTGCCGCTCAGGCTGACCTTTTAGATCGTGGCGAGTATCTTTATCGGTTTGGCGACACGGAGAAAGGTATCAGTGCCTGTGTTGCATGCCATGGTCCAACAGGAGTTGGATTGGGCTCAGCCGTTTTCCCATCTCTAAAAGGCCAGTGGGCAGGATATTCTTCGACCCAGCTCAGAGCTTTTCGTGATGGTTTGCGGGTGAATGTCATGATGAACGGCGTTGCGCAGAATATGTCTGACGCCGACATTAAGGCGGTTTCCAGTTATGTTGAGGGCCTGAGATAGTGCTACAACGTGTTTTGTTGATATTGTTGTGTGGTTTCGGCTTGGTTTTGAATCAATCTGGTTTCGCAAAGGAGTTCCAAGAAGGCGTTCATTTTCAGACATTGGCAAAACCAGTCGTAACATCAGATCCAGCAAAAATTGAAGTGGTAGAGCTATTCTGGTACGGATGCCCACATTGCGATTCGCTTGATCCAGCATTGAAAGTCTGGGTCGACCGGCTTCCCGCAGACGTGAATTTTATCCAGGTTCCAGTAGTTTTTGGTCGTTCTTGGGAAATGCACGCCCGGATGTTTTGGGTAGCTAAAAATATCGAATTGTTGGAGAGGATTCACGAGCCCCTCTTTAATGCTATTCATCGCGAGGGTCAACGTCTTCAGAGGGTAGATGATGTCGTAGCTTTTTTCGAGAGATTTGGCGCGGATCCGGCTCTAGTTAAACGAGAGCTAGACAGCTTTGCGACGGAGAGTGCTTTGAGGCTTGCGGACGCGCGCACCCGAGCCTATGGCATCCGAGGGGTCCCAGCCTTCGTGGTGGATGGCCGTCATGTAACTGGGATAGCGCAGGCGGGCGGTGAAGACCGACTGTTTGATTTGCTAGATGAGTTGATCGAAAAATCGCGCCAGTGACTAACTATGGTGGACCGCGCTCTTAGAAATCTATCAGGTCGGAAGCTGTAGCATTTTGATCTCGTAATTTTTTGGCGTAGGCAGAATCTATCAAATCAATTTCCACTGTCAGTTCAGGCGTGAGGCTTATCATTTTCGTACGCCGAATACGTGCTCGTAATTCTTGGGTTTCTGCATCATCTCGGTAGAGATGAAAGAATCGTAGGAATTTCTTATCCCGTTTCTTAATTTCAGAGAGTGCTGCATAACAGGAAGTGACTCGACCATATTTGTCGCAAATTCGATTTACCAGTTTTTTTTGCGTTTGTGCGTCGTTTGGTAAACCTTCTTGTTGATAAAAAATCCGAACAATTCTTCCCTTAGGGTCATGTGTCACGGTTAGATATTGCTTCGCTGGGCTCACGAGGTTCTGGAAATCATCCACAGAATCGTTTAGCCGAAGTCCGGCCACATCGAAAGCCATGATGGCTTGGGACAGTGTAAGTGCGAGAATCGCAGGCAAAAAAACCGATTTAGCTTGGTTCATGGTCATAGGGCCTAGTTTAACTTATTCGCTGCGGTTAGGTTTGTTTTATAAAGTGGCAATATGCTTGGGCAAGCATTGTCAGTGCCTCGTCAATCTCGGATTCGGAGATGATAAGAGGTGGCGCAAAGCGGTGCACGTCTGGGCCCGCGGCTAGCGTCATGAGACCTTCTTGCATAGTAAGTTTTGTTAGTTTTCCAGACTGACCTTCGTAGTCTTCCTTTAAGACCCCGCCGATCAGTAGTCCTTTGCCCCGAATTGTTTTAAAAAGCTTATATCTTTCATTGAGCTCATTGAGTCCTTGCATCAACTGCTCACCCCGACTAAGAACATTACTCAGAAGCTCAGGTTGGTTGATAGTTTCAAGCGCTTTCCCTGCGACTGCGGTTCCTAAAGGGTTCCCTCCATAGGTGCTTCCATGAGTTCCGGGAACAAAGTGTTCTGAAATCCACTCTCTACACAACATCGCGCCGATTGGAAATCCACATCCAAGACTTTTTGCGGAAGTCAGGATGTCAGGTGTGATACAGCTGTGTTGATAGGCAAATAATTTTCCGGTCCGTCCCATTCCTGTTTGCACCTCGTCAACGATGAGCGCAGCATTAACACGGTCGCAATGTTTGCGTATTTTTTCAAAAAGTTTTGGGCAAATAGGTCTTACACCTCCCTCGCCTTGAATGGGTTCGACTAAAATGGCGCAGGTTTTTTCGGAGACTGCTCTTTCTAGGATGTCTCCGCGATTGATTGGAATATGAGTGAATCCATCGGGCATCGGACCGAAACCTTTTCTGTATTTTGGTTGCCCTCCAGCGGCTATTGTCGCGATAGTGCGTCCATGAAAAGATTCATCAAAACAAATTATTTCGTATTTTTCTTTTCCGAACAGCTCGTTGGTGGCCTTTCTTGCAGCCTTGATGGCGGCTTCATTTGCTTCTGCTCCAGAATTACAAAAAAATACACGGTCAGCAAAGGTGGCATCGACCAGTGCCTTGGCGAGATGAATTGCAGGTTCATTCGCCAGAACGTTAGACAGATGCCAGACCCGATTAGCTTGCTCTGTAAGCGTTTTAACAATATCTGGGTGACAGTGACCTAGAGCGCTGACCGCGATGCCTCCGGCTAGATCCAAATACGATTCTCCATTTTGGCCGTATAACCTACAGCCCCGCCCTTTCACGATAATAGTCGAAGGCACTCCATAATTCGGCGTCAATACTTGTTGATAATCTGATAAATCAGTCATTTAACATCGTCTCAATGTGGGCAGACACACTCCGCCCCAGCGCATCCAGATGATACCCACCTTCAAGCATAGATACGATACGTGATTGGCTATGTCGATTCGCAACATCATTAATCATTGATGTTATCCAACGATAATCGTCCTCAATGAGATTGAGTCCGCCCAGGGGATCTTCGGTGTGAGCATCGAAGCCAGCTGAAATCAGAAAAAGTTCTGGACTAAATCTGTCGAGTGCTAAGAAGAAATCGCGCTCAACTTTCTGTCGGAATTCATGACCTTTTGAGCCGGCATTGATTGGGCTAAGAATCAAGTGATCGCCAAGTGTATCGAAGTGACGATTGGGATAAAATGGATGCTGAAATGAAGAACACACCATAACACGCTCATCATTTTTGAAGATGTCAACCGTTCCATTTCCATTGTGAACATCGAAATCGACGATAGCCACCCGTCGTAGGCCATGGTGCTCAATGGCATGTAACGCGGCTACAGCTACGTTATTAAATAGACAGAATCCCATTGCTAATGATTTTTCAGCATGATGTCCGGGGGGCCTCGTTGCGCAGAATGCACGTCGAATGCTACCAGCCATTACATGATCAATAGCCAGACATCCCGTCCCAGCGGCTAGAAGCGCGGCACGGAGAGAGCCGGGTCCCATCGAGGTATCGTTGTCAATTGGAATACGCCCACCAATGGCGGTATTTCGTCCGATTTCTTCAATTTTTCGGACATGTTCGTAAGAATGTGCGCGTGTAATCTGCTCTAGAGATGCGGGTTCTGACTCGAACTGAATGAGATCCAACATTAACCCCTGCGATTGAAGTTCTGCATCTATCGCTTGCAGTCGCATTGGAGTCTCAGGATGCATGTGTCCCATCCTATAACTCTTACAATCTGCATGTGTGAAATAACCAACTTGCGTCATAACAGTTCACTATTAGTCCGCAAAGCTTATCACTGGCCACCCTCGGTCATTCGCTAGCTCTGCTAATAAGTGGTCTGGATTAACAACAAAAGCCTGGTCTGCTTTTTCAAGTAGCGGTCGGTCGTTGATGGAATCTGAGTAAAAATGAATTTGTGACGCTTTTTCCCCTTTCGAGTCTAGCCAGTTTGATAATGCATCAATTTTTCCTTTTTTATATGTTGGAATCCCAACTAACTCACCGGTAAATTGTCCGTTGATAATTTCAAATTCGCAGCCGAGATAACTATCCACACCATGCAAATTGGCGATCGGCTCGATAATGAATGTGTTAGTCGCCGAAATAATTAAAGTATGGAAACCAATGGTTTTATACGCTCGAATGCACTCAAGCGCTTTAGTTTGGAGTTTTGGATAAACGATCTCACGGACAAATTTATCCCGCCACTGGGTTACCTGTTCAATGGGATATTTTTGCAAGACTTCACAGGCAAACCGTTGATATGCTCTGATGTCGAGGTTTGCGTCTAGGTAATTTTGGTAGAAGCGTTCGTTATTTGCTCGATAGTACTCCTCGTCTACCGCACCGGTATCAATCAGGAACTCGTTCCAAGATCTGTCGCTATCTATGGGAAGTAGGGTGTGATCGAGGTCGAAGACTGCAAGTTCCATTGAATTTATCTCGTTTGATTGAGCGATCTGCTAAAAGTTGAAAGAATGCGAGGGAATTTGGAGAGTTTCAAGTCATGATTGATCAGGATGGTTTTAGGTTAAATGTGGGAATTATTCTCGCGCATCCAGTCGGTTCTGTTCTTTGGGCTAGGCGACTTGGTGAAGAGTCTTGGCAGTTCCCACAAGGAGGAATGCAATCCGGTGAGACCCCTGAAGAAACGCTGTATCGCGAATTGAATGAAGAGCTTGGTATTTCACAGAATCAAGTGTTTGTATTGGCAAAAACGGCTAGGTGGCTCCGTTACCAGCTCCCCAAATCCTTGGTCCGACCACGTGGTAGGAAAACGTGTGTTGGCCAAAAACAACGCTGGTATCTACTCGCGTTAAAGGACTCTTTCGTTCTACCGAATTTGGATGCGACCGACCATCCCGAGTTTGACGCATACCAGTGGGTGAGCTACTGGTACCCTTTAGGTCAGGTAATTCCGTTTAAGCGGGATGTGTACCGGCAGGCTATGACTGAGCTTGCCCCAGCATTACGTTGGTCTGGAACAATGGCATGCTAGAAATTCTGAGGCGCTTAGTTCAGGCGGTCACTGACGCGGCAACTTTAGACGAAGCGCTTACCATAATAGTCACGCGTATTAAACATACCATGCAAACAGGGGTGTGTTCAGTATACCTGCTAGACGAATCAACCGATCGATGGCTGCTGATGGCGACTGACGGGCTAAACCCGGACTCTGTCCGATCAGCTAGCCTTGCAAGGACTGAAGGTCTCGTAGGGACTGTAGGCAGCCGAGGAGAGTTGGTAAATCTCGATGATGCACCAAATCATCCAGCATTTCGGTTTTTACGAGAAACTGGCGAAGAAATTTTTCAATCGTTTTTGGGTGTACCTATCGTTCACCAAAGAGAAATCTTGGGCGTTCTCGTTGTTCAACAAACAACCCAACGAAAATTCAGTGACGAGGAGGAAGCACTGCTCGTAACAGTTGCTGCTCAGATATCCGCATTGATCGCGCATGCCAAAGTCTCTGGGCGGCTGCATTTAAGTCAAACTACTGGTGAAAAGCCAACCGACGTGCATTTTAAGGGTGTGGCTGGCATAGGTGGTGTGGCCACGGGAACGGCTTTTGTGCGTCAGCCACCGGCAATTCTGCGGAGGGTTAAAGATGCCAAGACAGACCAACCGGAGCTTGAGCTTGGAGAGTTTCAGGTAGCACTCAGTGAGGTGAAGGCTGAACTGAGACAAATCAGCGATTCCTTATCAGAACACTTGGCTAGAAAAGAAACGGCTCTTTTCGATACTTATTTGAGGATGCTTGAAGATCACACATTAAGTGGCGAAGTCTGTCAACGTATTCGCTCTGGAGAGACCGCACCAACTGCACTGAAATATGTTGTTCTTGATCTGGTTGCTCGTTTTGAGGCTATGGATGACGCCTATCTTAAAGAACGGGCGACGGACTTGTTGGACTTAGGGCGACGCATACTTGCTAAATTACTTCATGAGCAATCTGAAGCCCCTGAATATCCAGACGATGTGATCCTGATCGCGGAAGATGTAACCCCCGTAATGTTAGGAGAGGTCGCGACCAAATCACTAAAGGCAATTGTTTCTATCAAAGGGTCAGCAAACTCTCATGTCGCCATCTTGGCGAGGGGCCTTGGCATTCCGGCAGTGATGGGTGCAGTAGATTTACCACTCAGCGATATTTCTGGTGCGTATTTAATTGTTGATGGGTGGCGTGGAGAGCTTATTGTAGAGCCATCTGAGCACGTGCTTGCCGAGTATCAGCGGGCTATTGATGATGCTGCAATCCTCGAAATGGATTTGGAGCAGATTGGGCCCGGTGCTGCAATTACTGAAGATGGCGCTCGAGTGCATCTAATGCTTAATGCTGGGCCGTTCGGTGATCTGTCGGATCGCCAGCGAAGCTTTATCGACGGTGTTGGCTTGTACCGTACCGAATTTATCTTCTTGGCCCGCTCTCGGTTTCCTACAGAAGATGAACAAGAGAGCGAGTACAGAGCAGAACTCGAGACGTATGCGCCGATGTCGGTCGTCATGCGAACACTGGATATTGGCGGTGACAAAAGTCTTCCTTATTTTTCGATTGAGGAAGAAAATCCATTCCTGGGATGGCGGGGGATACGGGTTACTCTCGATCATCCAGAAATTTTCCTCACCCAAATTCGTGCGATGTTGCGCGCTAACTCAGGTTTAAGAAATCTGCGCATTTTATTGCCCATGATTACTACTTTAGAGGAATTGCGAGCGTCGAAAGTCTTAATCGAGCGGGTCGTTCTGGAACTAAGAGCGGAGGGGGCCAGTGTAACCAAACCCGAGGTTGGGGTAATGATTGAAGTACCTAGTGCAGTATATCTCGCGCCTGAGCTTGCAACAGAGGCAGATTTCTTATCTGTTGGATCCAACGATCTCACCCAGTATTTATTAGCGGTTGACCGCACAAATGCCCGTGTCGCCGATATATTTGATGGTTTTCACCCGGCCGTATTGAGAGCGCTCAAGATCACTTCAGCAGCTGGCTTGAATGCAAATATTCCGGTTGCTTTATGTGGTGAAATGGCAGGTGATCCATTAGCGGCAGTAATACTAGTCGGGTTGGGCTTCAATGAGCTGTCGATGTCCTCCGCCGCACTTGCTTCCGTAAAGAGGGCTCTAGGAGCTTTCTCTTTACTTGAATGTAGACAGCTCGCTAAAAAAGCGCTTGCAAGCGAGTCTGGTGAGAATGTACTTCGGATAGTTGGTCATGCATTCATTGAAAAGCAATTACACTTATTGGTGCCGCCTAATTTACGGGAATCGTTTGAAATGGAAGGTTCATGAAAGAAATTCTGTTTTCCTCTTTAACTAGTGAAGCTTTTTCTAGCTTTAGGAAACTAATCGCTTGACGTACTTGGTCCTTGATCCAGTGGCAATCGATTTCGGATTTATTCAGATCCATTGGTACGGCCTCATGTATGTTTTCGGTTTTTTAGGCGGGTATGCACTTGCGATTTACCGGATTAGCCGTGGTCTGTTCCCCATCAATCGCGAGCAGATGTCGGATCTCCTAACATGGATTGCGCTGGGTGTTATTTTGGGTGGAAGGTCTGGTTATATGATTTTCTATCAGCCGGCACGATTGCTTGACGAACCACTTTCCTTATTTTTTATCTGGGAAGGTGGCATGGCATTCCATGGTGGGCTTATTGGTGTGATAGTTCTGACTTGGGTATTTGCTCGTCGGCACCGGGTTGCACCGCTTGCGTTAGGTGATGCACTTGCGCCTCTGATTCCTATAGGTCTCGGGCTTGGACGACTTGGAAACTTTATCGGTGGCGAGTTATGGGGACGGCCTACTGATATGCATTGGGGGATAGTCTTTCCGAGAGCTGACGAGCTTTCCCGCCATCCGAGTCAGCTGTATCAGTTTGCTTTGGAGGGAATTGTATTATTTGTGGTTCTCTGGACGTTTTCGGCTAAATCAAGGC
>Ga0163109_10002912_pt1 | contig 13166 bp, 10 predicted proteins | sample CRUFie1St13metaG_FD_108704 | JGI IMG/M metagenome (GOLD analysis project Ga0163109, IMG submission 108704) | Marine microbial communities from the Costa Rica Dome - CRUD Field 142mm St13 metaG | ecosystem: Environmental > Aquatic > Marine > Oceanic > Photic zone | place: Costa Rica: the Eastern... | reverse complement strand
GAATCTCATGTAATACTTGAGCTATAGGTATTCGTGAAGTATAACGCCATTCATTATGAATGAGTTTAAGGGTTTTAAGTCCCTCTATAGTTTCTATGGAATCTTTTACGATGGATTCGATGATTTCTCCTTTGGCAATCCGATAGCCTACGGTGAAGTTCCTACTCAGGGGGCTTTGGCAGGTCGTCATGAGGTCGCCAACTCCAGCTAAACCAAGAAAAGACGTGGAGGATACGCCTAAACGGTTCGCGATATATATGATCTCTGCAAGAGCTCGAGTGATGTAGAGAGAACGTGCGTTGGAGCCTAGCTCAAGACCCTCTGTAATGCCTGCACCTATGGCAATGTAATTTTTTAAAATTCCTGCTAATTCAATAGCTAAAAGGTCATTGCTTCCAAATACTTGGAATCTATCCGAAGAAAACAACTCTTTTCCGATCGTAATTACTTCATCAAATCGACTGCCAATAACTGCCCCTGCGGGGAGTCCTTGGTGAATCTCATGGGATAAATTCGGACCGGCTATCATACCAATACGTCGAACGGTAGTAAACTGCTCAAAATATTCACTTACTGTGAATGGACGGTGACTTTGGGTATCTGGATGCGCATTACTCTGTATAAATCCTTTGGTTGCATGGATCACAAAATGGCCGGGATTAATAATGTTTTGAATAGCCTGTACGAGCTCGGGATAATTATCAGATGGAATAGCAGGGATAAGCACCTCACATGTTTTACAGAGATTTTCCAAGTCGGTTTCCAACGAGACATTGTTGTGCAGGGATACATCTCTTAGCTGTCGATTAGACTCAAAGTTTTTTGCATCCTCTTCTTTTCGACTGTAGAGCTTAACTGGGTGTTTTTCGGCGAGAATATTGCATAGCGCGAGCCCAAATTTCCCGGCTCCAATCACACCGACACCCATATCTCTGTTATACATTGTCGACATAGGCTTCCATTTGATTCGCATAAAAATGAAGAAGTAGTAAACTTTCTGACCGTAGTTTACCATCACTTGACCGTAGAAGGGGACGTTTGGAATTATATATCCCGAGGTGTTTTACACCATGAGTGGCAATGGATGTTGTAGAATGGTCCAACTGCGTACTGAGTATACAGTGGCCTTGACTTGCCTTGATGCGCACATGATCAATGGTACGCTGACAGGCATCCAAAAAGTCATCCCACTCCCAAGAAACATCCTCCAAAGGAAGACGCAAGAGCTCATATAAATCCAGTTTTGGAAAAGAAGCTCTTAGCATTCTAAAGGCAACTACGGCAACGATGTTGCTGGATAAGACGACTTTGTTGTCGTGTAAACCTTTCTGAACGATTTGTCCAAGATCCTGAGCATAGATCGAATCCCTCTGGTCATCATGTACATGGTCATTCCCTCGCCTAAAATATTCCTCCCGATTGATATAGTTTCCATTGGTATCCAGCGATCGGCCTGAAGCGTCAAGTTTATTTCCAAAAATATCCGTTGGCTCTCCGAAGGCAATGTGAATTTCAGGCTTGGTGTAACGATGCGAAAAAAGAATGGAAAGCAAACGATAAGAGGTTGCTGTGACACTGGCCTCCTTGATATATTGTTCCCTTCCTTGCTTTTTGAGGTGCTGGTCAATGAGAGACTCTGCTTCCAAGGTGAAGGAATAATTCATCGACACGGGCACGATGATAACCGGTTTGTTTTCTTGTCCTTTATCGAGGACATAATCTTTTTGAGTCTGTACGGCAGTGCCTAATAATCCAAGCTTTAACTTACTTGACAGGGTACCTGATCGACTTCGAGTACCTTCTGGAAAAAACAAGCTATGTACACCTCTGGCTAAGCAAACCGACGAATAGGATTTGAGTACCTCAAGATAAATAGCATTCTTTTTTCGGCGATCTACTTTATAGGCCCCCAGTTGATTCATTTTTTTACTAAGCCATGGTAGCGTAAACAAATTGATTCCTGCCCCATACGTCATAGCTGGAAGACCAAGAAGATCAATACTGTAACCAATAGTTGGTGAGTCTAAGTTGGATTGATGATTGGGGAGCACAATAAGAGGACCAATGCTAGAGAGTGCTCTGAGACGTTCTATATCTCCATAAAAAATAAAACGATCATAGATTGAGTCCTTACTTCGCCAGAATTTTTGGATCCGCCTTCCTGGAGAGGATTTCAGAAGTCCTCCGTAGAAATAGGGTAGAATGCGTTGGGCAAAGCGATAGGCTCGTGGCTCAAAACGACTTAATATTTCTTGCAAATAATGATTGATGATCTGCGTAAGAATACCCTCTAAAAGATCGCTTGAGGTATGATGGTTTTGTTTTTCTAGCTCCAGCATCTGGGCCTTAATATCCGCCCAAAAAAGAGCTTCACTCTGTTTGTCGGTTTTCCAAGGATTTTGAGTGAGCCTAATTTTTTCGAGATAAATCACATTTTTCAATAGTTCATAGAACTCAGAGGTATCTTGAAAATTTCGTTTTAATGCATTCAGTGTTCGCGATCTCACCTGATTTTTGAAATCCTTACGTTCTGTCGTAGTCCGGGTTAACGGCCACTGGTCAACGTCCTTGATGACTGGCTTGAGCGGTAAGCGTGCTGTGTGCGCTTGATTCACCTTGTTAGTTTGTACTTGAAGAAGTCGAGATATTGAGACGGAATCCTTTACCATGGACATTGATAATTTCAATCTCCTTATCCTCTTTGAGATACTTGCGAAGTTTGGTGACATATACATCCATACTTCGGCCAGTGAAGTAACTGTCATTGCCCCATATATGCTTTAAGGCTACATCTCTGTGAAGTATTTGATTTTGGTGTTGAGCAAGAAGGCGTAAAAGGTCTCCTTCCTTAGTGGTCAGTTTCATTTGGCTCTCCCCGAATTCTAAAATTCTAGTATCATGTCGATACGTGTATTTCCCAATACTAAAGGCAATGTCGTCGTTTTCTGGATTTCTTTCTAAAAAAATTCGACGCATGATAGCATCCACACGATGTATCAATTCGTCTCTATCGAAGGGTTTCGTAATGTAGTCGTCTGCCCCTATTTTGAAACCTTCCAACTTATCCTCTTTCAGCGACTTGGCCGTGAGAAATACAATTGGAATTCTGTAATCTACCTCACGAATTTGCTTGGCAAGTGTAAATCCATCTTTGATAGGCATCATTATGTCGAGTATGCAAATATCAAAATCATCCTTTGCGAAGGACTTCCAAGCTTTTTCTCCATTCTCGAAAAGTTCGACCTTGTGTCCATGAAGCTCTAAGGAGTCCTTTAAAACCAAACCCAAATTAGGATCATCCTCGGCAAGCAGAATTCTGTAGTTGTTATCTATATTCATTCCCTGTCTTTCTTTATAGGGAAAATAAGTTTAAATTCTGAAAATTGTCCCTGTTCACTTCGAACACTTATTCTACCCTTATGCCTTTCAACCATTCCTTTGACATAACTTAGTCCAAGACCAAAGCCCTTTACGTTGTGTACATTTCCTGAAGATTCTCTGTAAAAAGTATCGAAAATATGTCGCTGAGCGGAAGAGGACATACCAATACCATTGTCATAGATGGAAAGCTCCAGATAATTTTTATAGTTCTTAGTTGAAACCTTAATAGTCAACTCCTTCTTGCTATATTTTATCGCATTATCGTAAATATTGGAGAGTACATTGTAGAGATGTTGTTCATCTCCCCAAACCAAGCTGTTTTCAGCCTGGAGATTTTCAGTTAAACTTCCCTGGGCCGCCTCAATACGAAGCATATAGCTTGATTTGAGTTTTTTGAGGATATCGTGCATATCCACTTTTTGCATGTTGAGCTTAACCGATCCCTGCTCTAATTGAGCAACTTGAAGTACTTTTTCAATATGACTTCCGAGGCGAAGATTTTCTTGCTTAATTATTTCTGAATACTGAATTACCTTGCTCGGTATTTCTAAAACTTTTTTATCGTTAAGCATTTGACTTGCAATACCTATTGTCGCCACAGGGGTCTTGAGCTCATGGGTCATGTTGTTGATAAAGGCCGTCTTTAAATCAGAAAGTTTTCGTTGCCGAAGAATGATTACCACTGAAAAAACAAATCCCGCGGATATTAATAGTATTAGGCCAACGGAGGTAATGATAAACAACAAATTTTCATACCATATATATTGGTTTCTGTTGGTCACTTTGATAGCCAGTTTTCCATGATACTCTCCTGTGAGCTCATTTTTAAAGATCAGTCTTTCAAATACACTTTCATCCTTGTCTTTAATGAGCGATGATATGGTCATACCTCCATAACGTTTGATATCCGTTTCTAAGGCATAGTTGATGTAAATGGATCTTTCCGATAGCCGATTGTCCAATATATCCTTGATTACCTTATCCGTGACTGGGGGAGGTTTTCGTTTAATATCCTTTGTTTTTGTTGAAAGAACATCCAGCAGATCACGATTGATAGCAATGCGTTTTGAACTCATGTCCTTGAGTGCATCCATTAATTCTAGAGTTTGCCTATCATTCCCCGTTGAATCTGGACTAAGTTCGAAAGCATGGATGGCTCTCTCATCTTTAAGGAAAATGCCATATTCAAAGATGGCTTGGAGATTGGTGAGTACTAATGAGTCTCTTCTAATACTATCACTATTATTGGTAGCTTGATCATCTAAGTTGTCGATGTAAGGACTGTAATCAAAGAGTTTGAGGTCTTCACTAACTTCTCCTAGTACATCATTCATCTGGTCTTCAAACAACTTTTGGCTTTGGCTAATTCCGTTTTTTAGAATAAGTGATTGATTGATGACAAGACCCACCATGACCGAAGATAAAAGAATGGCAAGCGCGTATATACGTTGTTTTTTCATGGCAACATTGAACTCAAAAAGTCAAAATGTAGTTCATGTAAATGTAGTTAATGTTTGATTTGAGGAAAATATCCTTGTTTAGGTCGTAATTTCAACCCAGCAACAGCACCATGTCAACACGCCTTTCGAGTTCGATTCTTATTCCTTTTTTAGTTTTTGCCTCTTTGCTTTTGGGAGCTCTTTTCGGCTACAGAATGGGATTTTTTGCTCCTGAAAAGCCAGAGGGTGCAGGATGGTTTTATGAAGAAGTTTTTTTCCAAATCGAAGAAAATTTTGTGGATGACATTGATTTAGAGGAATATAAAGCCTCTGGCGCTAAAGGCATTATAGAACAAATTCCTCATGCTGAATATTATTCAACAGAGGAAGCGGAAAAGGACAGGCAATCATTTGAAGGACGCTATGAGGGGATTGGTATTCAGTTTTATCTTTTGAACGACTCTATTTTTGTGGTGAATTCCATTAATGATGGGCCGAGCAAAAAATTGGGTATTCAATCCGCCGATCGCATTGTTGGAGTAAATGGTCAAAATGTCGCGGGAATTGGGATTTCCCAAGATTCTATCGTGGGCCTATTGATGGGACCGAGAGGGACAACAGTTGATGTCACGATTTGGAGATCAGGGGAACTCAGGGATTACACCATTACCAGAGGCTCTGTTCCCACCCCTTCGGTATCGCTATCTTACATGGTCGATGCAAATGTCGGATATGTGAAGGTTGATATGTTTGGCGCATATACCCATGAAGAATTTACTCAGGCCATTGACAGTCTTCAGCGATATGGTATGACAAAGTTAATCGTTGATCTTAGGAATAATGGTGGAGGGTATTTGGATCAGGCTATTAAAATGTTAGATGAGTGTATCGAGGATAACAGATTATTGTTGTATACCGAAGGGAGAAAGCGTAAGCGAAAGGAATATTATTCAAGACGCCCGGGGGTTTTTGAAGACGGGGAAATTGTGGTACTTACCAATAGTCTTTCCGCTTCGGCTAGTGAGATTTTTGCTGGAGCCATTCAGGATTGGGATCGCGGATATGTTATCGGTCAAAGAACCTTTGGCAAAGGACTTGTCCAAGAGGAGTTTACGCTGTCTAATCAAGATGTAATTCGGTTACCCGTAAGCAAATATTATATGCCTTCCGGACGATGCGTTCAAAAGCCCTACAAAGGCAAGGACGCCGAAGAATATGATTTGGAAATTTTATCAAGATATCAATCGGATGAGATTTTGGATTCGTCTGCAATTTATCTCGAGGATATGACCAAATTTTATACGCTCATCGAAGGGCGAGTGGTGTATGGCGGCGGTGGAGTTATTCCAGATATTTTTGTTCCGTTGGATACGAGTACCTTGCCCTACAGTATTTCTTATCTCACAGAGAAGGCGTATGCCTATTTTTCAAAGAATAGATCCAAAATCATTTCAAAATGGAAGGATAACCAAGAAGCCTATTTTCGGGACGATACCTGGGCGAATTCAACACTTTTTTCTGACTCTTTGCTCCAAGAATTTACATCTGAAAATCAACTTAAGATGAATGCTTCTCTTCAAAACTTGTATGCGAATATGATATGGCATGAGCCTATTCACAAAATCGCTTTGCACAAAATTGATAAGCATTTCTTAGAGGCCAAAAGAGTGCTGGACAATTATGAATATTCGCTTTTTGATAAGAAAATAAGTACAGACTATGCGCTTGCGGAAGCTTCAATGTATGAAGGTGAACCCAAGACTTACAGCAAAGAATTTTCCTTTAAAAAGTTTTGGATCCAAATAGGATTATTTGGAGTGGCATTTCTCCTGGTCGGAGGATTCTTGTTTTCTTATAAATCTCAACAGGAATCGCGATGATTCGTTATGTGTACCTTGTAATATTTGTTTTTGTTCTCTTGATGGGTTGTTCAGATAATTGCTCTGTAGATATGTCCTCTCATAGTTTTGAAAATCCTCAGCCGCTGCCAAATTTTAAATTGGAGAGTGTGTTTGGGAAAAGTGAATTGTCGAATGAAGACTTGTATGGACAGTATGTCGTTCTTGATTTTTTCTTCACTAAGTGTCCTTCGATCTGTCCGAAAATGTCTGGAAATATGAAGCGAATTCAACAGGAATTGAGTGATTTGGAGGGCTTCTCTCTGGTATCCATCTCAATTGATGAAAAGCGTGATACTCGATCGACCTTACGGGAATACGCTCAACGTTTTGAAGCGGATACGAATAGATGGTCTTTTCTTCGAGGATCGAGAGACGACGTTTTCGGATTTGCTACAGCCTTAAAGATGGGAGTATCTGAGTCGGAGGCAAAGCTAACAGGAGGGTTTGAACATAGTGGTACTTTTTTAGTGATAAGCCCGGATGGAAAGGTAACTTATCATGTTAAGGGAGATGGTTCCGAGGACCATGAAATTGATGACTTGATTTGTTTTTTGAAAAGTGAATTAACGCATTGATATGGATCATATAAAAGAAATAAAAGATGCAAAAGAAGGGGACTTAGGGGGGAGATTGCGAAAGTTCATTCTAGGAGGAATAGCTTTTCTAGCATTGTTTGCTCTAGGATCAATATTGTTTGAGATTTACAAGGGCAAGGTGGGGTCAAAGAATGATGGTCAGGTGATTTATGAAAAGAATTGTCAGTCTTGTCATGGTCCGAATGGTGAGGGTGGATTGTTGGATGACCAAGGAAATCTAACATTTCCCTCGCTTAAAGAAGGTGATTGGTATAATCGAGTAAACTTTTCTGTACCTTGCGTCGTGAAGCATGGAAGGGTAAATTCCCAAGATTCATTGCAGGGTATGTTAGGCTATCCCGATTTAAGTGCTACAGATGTAGCTAACCTTATGAACTTCATGAATGAAAAATGGTATCCTGAACAGCCTTTGGTAACGCCTAAAGAGGTTGAGGATTCATGGAGAGATTGTAAATAGATTAATTTGAGTACAAAAGATATTAACGGTGACAGGGCGAATGGTTTTAAGTCACTTCCATTAGGAGAACCTATCCAAAAAGCGATCGCCAAATTGGGATACGCTCATCCGACACCCATTCAAAGCGAAGCTATTCCGCATGTTTTAGAAAACAAAGATGTCTTGGGTATCGCACAGACAGGTACAGGGAAAACGGCTGCCTTTAGTTTGCCTATTCTTCAGCGTTTATTGGGAAGAGAAAAAGCTCCTGAAAATACGACCCCTCAAAAACCAGTAGTATTGATTCTTGCTCCAACTAGAGAGTTGGCCCTTCAGATCGAGGATAATATCAAGCTGTTTTCCAAGGAGATGAAGCTGCAAATGGCCACAGTTTTTGGGGGCATACCGAAGCGAAAGCAAATCAATAAAATCAAGCGTGGAGTTTCATTGATTATCGCCACTCCTGGACGTTTATTGGATTTAAATCAAATGAAAATTTTGGATTTGAGTGCAGTTCAAGTTCTTGTTTTAGATGAAGCCGACCGAATGATGGATATGGGCTTTACGAAAGACATGACCCGCATAGTACGAAAGCTTCCCAAGATTCGTCAAACGCTCTTTTTTAGTGCGACGATGTCTCCAGATATCCTCCAGCTATCGCAACATATGTTGCACAAACCGGTGCGGGTGGAAGTAAGCCCTGAATCGACCACTGCAGAGAAAGTAGATGATAAGGTGCTTTACACTGTTGCCAACAAAAAGCGAGAGACTACTTTGGAGCTTCTAGAATATGAGGGTATTGAAGATTGCCTGATTTTTACACGTACTAAAATTGGGGCAGACAAACTCGAGCGTTTTCTGAAAGGAAAGCAGAAAAGTGTTCTCGCTTTACACGGTGATAAGACGCAAAGTGCCCGGCAAAAGGCGCTCAAAAACTTTAAAGAAGGCAAGTGTAAAATTCTTGTGGCCACGGATGTGGCTTCGCGTGGAATTGATATAAGTGACCTTTCTTGTGTGATCAATTATGATGTGCCCAATGAACCTGAAGCATACATTCATCGAGTTGGAAGAACGGGTAGAGCGGGAAAAGAAGGAAAGGCGTTTACTCTTTGCACTGTTCACGATAGAGATTTTTGGCGCAAAATTGAACTCTTATTAGGAGATAAGGTAAAGGAGTATCACGGCCATTCTAATAAGATGACGACACAGGACAGAGATCGAATGGATGGGAAGATAAAAATGTTACCCAATCGGGGTAAGCCCGCCTTTCGAAGAGGTCTTAAGCGACGGCGTTAGCCTTTGTCGCAGGCTACACTGATCCCATTCTGAATATGATTTTATGGAGACGCTAAGAGGGCGTGCTTAGGTAGGACTTGTAATATCCACAATGTCAACGCACTCTTGACTATAAATACTAAGAAAGTACTGGGGCTTTCCTTAATTTCGTTTCAAATCAAAAATACCATGCGTAACAAAATAACCGAACTATTAGGCGCTGATAAAGCAGCTTCACTGCTGGATTTTAACTCACCAGCGGTTTCAAAAGCTGACATTCATATTCCAAGTAAAGACCACGTGGATGAACAGTGGGTGTTGAGCAATCGAAATCCCCAAACGCTGCGTTCTTTGCAGCAGTTGTTCGACACAGGAAGAATGGGCGGAACAGGATATATCGGGATTCTACCAGTAGACCAAGGACTCGAGCACACAGCAGGTTCTAGTTTTTCTCCAAATCCTTTATACTTTGATCCAAAAGGAATTCTTGATCTCGCTGTTGAGTCAGGATGCAACGGAGTTGCTTCTTCCTTCGGTGTATTAGCCTCAATGTCAAGACGGTATGCTCATAAAATCCCGTTTATTGTAAAAATCAACCACAATGAATTGATTTCATACCCTAATAGCTATGATCAGGTTATGTTTGGGAAGGTTCAAGATGCATGGAATATGGGGGCTGCAGGGATTGGTGCTACGATTTATTTTGGTTCTGAAAATACGCGGAGACAAATTCTTGAAGTTGCTGCGGCTTTTGAAGAAGCTCACCGCCTTGGAATGTTTACTATCCTTTGGTGTTACACAAGAAATGGATCGTTTAAAGTAGACGGAGTGGATTATCATACTTCGGCAGACCTTACAGGACAAGCCAATCATATTGGAGTAACGATTCAAGCAGACATCATTAAGCAGAAGTTGCCTACTAACAATGGCGGTTTCAAAGCAGTTGGTCATGGGAAAACACATCCTGATATGTATGATAAACTGTGTTCAGACAACCCAATTGATCTTTGTCGATATCAAGTGTTAAACTGCTACAAGGGTAGAGTTGGTCTCATCAATTCGGGAGGAGCTTCGTCAGGGGCATCAGATTTAGCTGAGGCCGTAGAGACTGCAATTATCAATAAACGTGCTGGAGGCATGGGCCTAATCCTAGGGCGAAAGGCCTTTCAAAAGCCATTTGCTGAAGGCGTAGAGTTACTACAAAATGTACAAGACGTATATTTAAGCGAAGAGGTCACAATAGCATAAATTAGATTATGGGTTGGTTCGCGCGCAATCAAAAGGGTATTCAGACCCCAACAGACAGTAAAAAAGAAATGCCGGAAGGCTTATGGCACAAGTGCAGTTCCTGCGGGGAGCAAGCTCCTATGTCAGAACATGAAGCAAACCTATGGGTATGCAGGAGTTGTGGTTTTCATGACCGCATAGCTCCAAAGGATTATTTCAATATATTGTTTGATACACCGCGCTATAAGTCGTATTTCAATGAAGTTCAACCTAAAAATGCTCTTCAATTTGAAGACTTAAAACCCTATGAAAAAAGGCTCGAGCAAGCATTTGAAAAAACAGATGCTAATGAAGCAGTCCAGGTAGCTGTAGGTCGTATGGAGGGCAGAAGGGTGTTAGTTGCTGCCATGGATTTTCGATTCATTGGGGGATCGATGGGCTCAGTTGTGGGCGAGCGCATGGCAAGGGGTATAGACTTTTGTATTGAAAACAAGATTCCGTGTATCATCATCTCTAAATCTGGTGGTGCTCGTATGATGGAGGCAGGTAATAGCCTAATGCAAATGATAAAAATCACCGCAAAGCTTAATGAGTTATCTCAGGCTGGCTTACCCTTTATTTCGTTGCTTACTGATCCGACTACTGGTGGTGTGACAGCATCCTTTGCTATGCTGGGCGATGTAAATGTGAGTGAGCCGGGCGCACTAATCGCCTTTGCAGGTCCAAGAGTGGTCAAGGAAACTATAAAACAAGATCTTCCTGAAGGCTTTCAGCGCGCTGAGTTTCTTTTAGAAAAGGGATTTCTCGATAAGATCATACATCGAAGCCATCTCAAAGAGTCTTTGGCTCAACTGCTTTCATTTATGATGGTAAAGGCTCGCTAGAAGATATAGCTTCTTCTTCCAACGTTCCAGCGTACCCCTCCCATAAGATAAAAGTCATTGAAGTCTTGGTCAGTGAGTTGGCTATTTTGTCTTCTCCATCCAAGGTCTAGTTCAATGTAGAGGTTATGCCATGGGTTGTATCGTATTACGCCTCGTGCGTGGTGAATCGTATTTTGATCTCCTTGGCCGGTAGTATTTTGATAAACCTGTTCTACGGTGTTCGCATTAGTTTCTGGAAAGAGAGAGCTACCCCAATGGGAATTTGCGGTGTCCAATCCTTGCTTGGCCCACATGTAATGTAATTCAAGGCCGATTTGTGGTGTCAGTCGATAGCGACCAATACCCAGTATTTCATTAAAATTAGCGCCGAGAGGGTGCGCGATGCTTTGGTTATAGTGAGTATAATTAGCGAGAGCAGTTTGTCCAGGCGTACTGTGTGTATAGACATAAGGTCGAGCCAAGTTGTGCTCAACCTGTAAGTCCAAAAAGGGTACACCAAAGGCATCAACGTACTTTATGCCCGTCTGAATAGCAAACTTGTTAGCCCACCAACCGTTACGTGCACGTATTTCAGCAAAATTAAACTCATCCAGTAGGAACTGGCCATAGACTTGAGCCGTCTCAAAGAAATTGGCTTTATAGTCTAGTCCTATAAAGGCATTATCGGGAGAACCTAAGTCCTGTTCTACGGCTCGATAAAAGATGATAGGTGTAAGGTAGTGTAATTCAAATTGATTGCTTCGGGTCATGACGATACCCTCGAAAAGTCCTATATCCAGCCAATGTGTCGCATGAATATTTAAATGATGAAATGCCCCATATTTTTTATCAAGGAGTCGGTCAGTTCCTCGATTATATTGATGGGTAAACTCAGTAAATAGATTCGTGTAGCTAACCTTCCAGAAACGTGTTTGCATTTTGAAAAAGAGGTAGGCATTACTTTGGTCAGATAAGAACATAGATCGAATACCATTTCCCCAAAAGTGTTTGTCATAGCCAAATTGAAAATCGATATGGTCCAGAGCATTGGCAGTGATATAACCTCTAGGGGTAAAGTAATCTGTTCCGGTATTTCTGTATTCTTTATAATATCCTTCACCTACCATAAAGTCGCGTTGTCCCTGATCTCTGAATCGGTTGACATAATCGAACATGAGTTGTTGATTTTCTCCTATAAAGACATAGGCACCGAGTCTTTTTTTAAGATCAAATCGCAAGGATACCCCACGGGTATTGACTAACTTAATTCGTTGTTCACTGCCAACTTCATAGCCAAGACGGAAATCAAGAACTGGATTGGCTTGAAGGTAAAAATCCTCTCCTTCGGCACTCATCAACGCATTTTCATAGGTATAAAAGACCTTGGCCAAAGGACCATGTTTAATCCGCAATGAATCCTGCCAATCTGGATTGTCTTTAAGGAGATAGTCAAAATCAAAGTCAAGCCGGTTATCTCGACTTCGAAGGTTTTGCTGTTCCAGCGTTGCACTAAACTCGGCTATCGATCTGCGATTATAGGGCTTTTGACTTGTATGAAATTGATCGATCATCCTTCCATATTTAATATCAAAGCGATTAATCACATCATAGGTTGCTGTGTTTAATGGCACATATTGCGACTGCCCCCAAAGGTCGCTAAGCATTAGACTACAGAGACATACAATAGCAAGTTTGAGTTTAAAGGACATATAAGTTCTTTTTACAAAGATTGGTTTTTCTTCTCTTTTTCTGAGGATTGAATAAGCGCAAAGGTGCACAGTACGCCGAGGACTAGGAAAAGACTTCCCACAAGCCAATGAAGCATAAGGCAATATCCAATGCCAAAGAGTATACCATAGGATGCGCCGAGGGCTAAGGTAATATCCTTAATATATCTCTTGATTGAAGGCTGATTACCGTTTGTGGAAGGCCAAAAACCAATGGGACTTGTTTTGGATTGAAAGGCTTTTATCCTCGTGGGTGAAGGAGCAGGTGTTAAATAGGTAACTATTAAACAGACCACAAGTGTAATGCCTGCAACGATAACG
>Ga0163109_10002911_pt1 | contig 13166 bp, 10 predicted proteins | sample CRUFie1St13metaG_FD_108704 | JGI IMG/M metagenome (GOLD analysis project Ga0163109, IMG submission 108704) | Marine microbial communities from the Costa Rica Dome - CRUD Field 142mm St13 metaG | ecosystem: Environmental > Aquatic > Marine > Oceanic > Photic zone | place: Costa Rica: the Eastern... | reverse complement strand
TATTCGAAGAGAGCTTATTTCCAGTGGTTTAAAAGCATCCTCTAATGCTCAAAAAATAATGAACTCTTCTCCCTATTCATCTACAAATAAAGATAAGCGTATTTGGAAAAAACTATTTTCAAAACATGATATTGAACATCTTCCAATTTGTAATAAAGATAAAACTGTAGAAAAAATTATTCGTTTTACTCCTGAAAATAATGATATTTTAAAAAACGTATCAGTTCTTATATTTGCTGGGGGTAAAGGAGTAAGAATGGGAGAAAAATATTCTGATATACCTAAGTCAATCATCGAAGTCGATGGTAAAGCATTGATACAAAGAGTAATTGAAAATTTAACAGCTCAAGGATTTAGTGATATTTCTATAGCCTTAAATCATGAAAGTGAAAAAATTATAAATTATTTAGATAATAATTTACCACAGCATAGTTTTAATTATATATTTGAAAAAAACCCAAAAGGAACAGCAGGTTCATTGTTCGAGTTGGTAAAGAAAAAAGAAGTTGAAGATAATATTTTAGCAATTAACTCGGATATTTTATTTGAAACCAACTTAACAAAATTCTTAGAACATCATGTCGAATTAACAAATGATATTACGGTTGGAACAGCAAAATATTCTTACAAGCTACCTTATGGAGTTGTAAATGAAAATGACTCTAACAATATTTCAATTGAAGAAAAACCAATTCACAAATTTAATGTGCTGTCAGGTATTTATCTATTTAGAAAAAAACTTTTAAGCAATTTTAAAATTGAAAAAATAGATATGGACAATTTAATAGATTTGTCACAGAATAAAGAATATTCAGTTGGCTATTACGATATTGGTTCTACTTGGATGGATGTTGGTAACGAAGAGGCCTTAGAACTTGCAACAAAGTTTGTGCGTTCTAAATTAATTTAAGATACTTGAGTTTTGAGTTCCCAGTTGTCACCGTCTTTCTTCCAAATTTCAGGACTTCTAAACTTATCAATTGTATTGAAAAATTCTTCACTGTTCATTTCAAAATAATCTAAAAAATCATTAAGAAACTGATCTGGAAATTCATGATCATACTTATTAACTAATGCAATACCTTCTTCTCTTGTTATTTTTTGATTACGAATTTCCTGTGCAGCGTCATAAGTTGCTCTACCAATTCCAAATTTTATAAAAATCATATAAAAGTGTAGCCATTCTATAACATCATCTATACCTGCATAGCGACTATAAGTTCCTTGTGTCCTAACGGGATTAGGCATAAAACCAGTATTCTCTGCTGCATAATAATACATTTCTTGAGGGTCCCATTTCGTGTAATAACTTAAATAATGAACTTCAGATCCTACTGAATCAATTTTTTCTTGATCTAGTGGTCTGTACATAGTGAGATCATTTAAAGGAATATCATAATCATTAATTATTTTATGTACAGGAATACCCGAAATTGTGGAGTCTAAAAAGTTTTCAGTTGAAAAAAAGGAAAGATCCATAGTCGGTTTGTAATTATCTTCTATTTTGTTACCATATTCAGCTTGATTTTCGCCGTAAAAAATTAATGGTATATCGTACAATATGGACGCTCTTGGACCAGTTAATTTTTGACCAATTATAAAAGGCTGAAAAGGATGTCCTAAATTTTGAAATGCAAGTTTTGCCAATTTTTTATGAACCTTACCATTTGGATGAAATAATATATTATCAAACCCACCTTGATCAATCCATGATTTAAAATTCTTCCAGCCTATATCTGTATATTGATGTGGAGCCCAAGTTACAGTTAGCGGATTCATGCCAAGTTCATATTTAAGAAAATGAGCAGTGAATGCACTATCTTTTCCTCCAGATCCGGGAATTATGCAATCATAAGTTCCATCAGTTTTTCTAAATTTATTGCACAATAGTTCAAGTTCATTTCGGCGTTCATTCCAGTCAATATTGCTCTTTTCTTTTTCCCAGATACAAGCACTGCAAACACCATCAGTAAACTGAATCATAGGTTTAACATCTTCTAGTTTATTTTTGAATTCTACGACACTGCTCGGTCTTTGATTGGAAATTACACACTCTTTACAGTATTTAATTAAATTTTCTGACATCAAAAATATGATAATGGTTTAAAAGATGTAACGTAATTATTTGCGTTATTATTACAACATGAAAGAACTTCCATCAATAATGTTTCATGATTTGCATGATAATTACGATAAAGGAACGCAGGGTTCAGTAAATAAAAAAGAATTTTATAAAATCCTAGATTTTATACAGGAAAAAGAAAATATAACTAATGCAAGTGAATTAAATGGATTAAGTGAAAAAGAAATTTTAACAAAACTATTTATCACCTTTGATGATGGTTTAAAAAGTCAATATGAAATCGGAGCTAAAATATTAAATGCGAAAAGAATTACTGCATGCTTTTTTATTCACACTGCTCCCCTAAATAATGATTTTGACGTACATCAAATTCTTAGAATATTTAGAAATTCCTCAATTTTTAATAGTGTTGAGGATTTTAATAAAATTTTCTTAGAATATTTATTCAAAAATATTGATGAAAAAAAACATGAAGAAATTAATCTTCTTTTTGATGATTCATCATATCTGAGCCAGTTTACTTTTTATTCCCTTAATGACAGAAAACTTAGATACATAAGAGATTTTCATTTATCTCATAATGAATATAAGGACTTAAGTTTAGATTTTATTAGAAATAATAATGCAGATGTTGATTCTCTTATTAAGGAAACCTATATGAGTGAGGAATCTATTCTAAATTTACATAAAAAGGGGCATCATATAGGCCTCCACTCGCATTCTCATGCAAGTAATTTGAAAAGCCTCAGCGAGGATGAGCAGAAAGAAGAAATACAAAAAAATATTGATATTTTATATAGTATTACAGAAGAAAAACCAATAACTATGTCGTACCCATCAAATTCTTACAACGAGACAACGATAAAAATTTTGAAGAATAAAGGGATAAAATTTGCTTTTAGAGCTGATAATTTATTTGAGCATTCACCATTCGAGCTTCCAAGGATAGATGCACGAATGTTATTAGATGGTATAAATTAAGTTGAAAATAGGATTAATTACCGGAAATAACTTAAGGCACAATGCATTAGGTTCATATTTAAATCAATCTGGATATGAGGTTATTCAGGTTTCAGAGATAAATGAATCTAATAAAAGCACGGATCCTATTTTTGAAAATTATTTTAGATCGGTTCAAAAAGCAGAAGAAACACTGTTTGACTCAATGGAATGGCAACAACATATAAAAGACAAAATTACTCTAAAAAAAGGTGAGCTAAACTCTATTCCTAATTCTATCAATCCGCTTTTTAGTTGTGATTTTGTAATTGTTTATGGTTCCTCATTTATTAAAGGAGAATTATATGATTTATTGTCCAAAAAAAATACAATAAATTTACACATAGGCATCTCTCCTCAATACACAGGGTCTGCATGCAATTTTTGGGCAATGTTTGATGATAATTTACACCTAGTTGGTGGAACTATTCAAGAACTCTCAAAAAATTTAGATGAGGGAAGAATACTAAAATATTGTTATCCAAATGTCTCTAAAAAAAATTTTAATCCCTTTTTGTTTTCAATGGGATCAGTTAAAAAAACCTTTATAGGCGTTGAAGATGTCTTAAAAAATTTTAAAAGCTATATTGAAGAATCAAAATTAAATGACTCAAGTAAATTAATAAGGCATTCAAAAATTAAAGATTTTAATAGTGAAGTTATAAGTGAGTTTAATAAAAAAGAATTTATTTTAGAAAATATAGAAAGCCTGCGTCAGTGATAAATTTATTGTTTGGTCTAAAGCACAGAGAAGCATTGCAAAATGTATTTGCAATAGCTAAATATTTGAAACCAAAGGAAAAAACTTTTAACTTAAAAGTAATTTGCTTTTTTAATTTACAAAATCAAGACTTACAAAGTTTAAATAATTACAACATTGAAGTTATTAAGCTCCCTCGAGTTTTTCAGATAAAAGGAGATGAGAATAAATCTAAGGTGTCCTCTGTTATAAAATTGCTTAGGTTTCATAATTTTTTAGAAAGCAATGATTACATTATTTCTAAAAATGATTCCTTAATAATTTCTCCAGGAGGTTTTTTACTTGATCAGCTTGTAGCTTGTTTTGCATTCCAAAACAAGCCTTCGTATATTTTACAAAATGGGTTTATAACATCTGATGAAAAAATTGAAAAAGAATCGAAGGAATCTCCAAAACTATTTAATGTTTTTTTAAATTTGTTAATGAAAGTTTCTAAAGCCTTTCAAATAAGAAAAAATTTAACTAAAACTAGTAGCAAGATTACTTATTTAGCATTTAATGATGAGTACAGAGATTATATAAGAGATTCAATTGATTATATTCAAAATGCGCATACTGTGGGTTCTCCAAGATTCAATTCTGCTGGGGATATGGAAACTGCATACAAGAAAAGTATTTTGTACTTAAGTTCAAGCGCTTTATATGAAAATGATCAATACCTTCACGAACTGATTAAAGAACAGATTTTTGAAATTTATAACTTGTTTAGTCCAAAACGATACAACTTAAGCTTCAGGCCTCACCCAAGAGACTCTTTTGACTGGGTAAATTATTTAAGTGGCACTGATATAAATATTTTGAATAAGAATGAAGAACTAATGAAGCAGATCTCTGACCACGAATTTATTGTTTCTGAAAGATCTACTGTTATTTTGCAGGGTATATTAGGTGGAAAAGTAAGCTTTTGGGTTCACAAAGATAAGAGTCGAATTTATAACTATGAATACATTCGCTGTGAAGATGAAGCATCATTAGTTGAAAATATAGAACAATGTAGTTTAAGTGATGAAAATTATATAAATATGCATAATAATCAATTAAACGTTTTAAAAAAAAGAATGATATCGTACTGCGGTGAAGATTCATGTAGAATTATCCTTGATCTTGTTCAGGAGAATATAAATAGATCAAATTAAAAATAACTTACATATAATGTAATAAATAGATAGGAACTTTTTGTTTAAGATTAATGACACTTTAACGATATCAGATAAAAACGAGCCATTCATTATTGCAGAAGCTGGAATAAATCATGACGGTGAGTTTGAAAAAGCAATAGAATTAGTCGATCTTGCAATAGATTCGGGGGCTTCCGCAATTAAATTCCAAACTCATATAACTGATAAAGAAATGATACCTACTGACATGAAGCCTGGAAACATAAGTGAAGAATCGCTTTGGGACATTATTGATAGATGTGTACTTGATAATGAGCAAGAGAGAAGTTTGTTTGATTATGCCAAAGAAAAAGGGATTTTATTTTTCTCTACACCATTTAGTAGAGAAGGCGCTGATCGCCTAAATGAGCTCGGGGTTGAGTTGTATAAAATTGGTTCTGGAGAATGCAATAACCTTCCATTATTAAATCATGTAGCTAATTTTAAAAAACCTATGATTTTGTCAACTGGCATGAATGACATTTCAAGCATAAAAGATTCTGTTGAAACAATCTTAAGTCATGGAGTCCCTTTAGCATTGCTTCATTGCACAAGTATTTATCCAGCTCCCCCAGAAACAATGCGCCTTGGAGCTATCGCTCATTTAAAAGAAGAATTTCCAGATTTAGAAATTGGCCTATCCGATCACTCTTTAGGCATATCAATTGCATTGGGATCTGTTGCTGTTGGGGCTAATATTGTCGAAAAACATTTTACAAAATCTAGAGAGTGGCCCGGACCAGATAATCCATTTTCGATTGAGCCAAAAGAGTTAAAGAACCTTGTTGATTGGTCTAAAGAAATATGGAAAGCTCGTGGAGGAAAAAAAGATATCTTAAATGATGAAAAGCCTGTAATTGATTTTGCATATGCCTGCGTTGTTGCGATTAAAGATATCAACAAAGGAGAGGCTTTATCATTAGATAATATTTGGGTGAAAAGACCAGGAACTGGAGAAATATTTGCAAAAGATTTTGAAAATGTATTAGGCAAAGTAGCAACTGTCAACATATCAGAAAACACACAGCTATCACATTCTATGTTTAAATAAATATGAATAATTTATCTGATAAAAGAGATTATTTAGCTACAAGGAGAAAATCATTACTAACAGAGAAAGATTTAAATAATCACCATGAAAAAATAAAAGAAAGATACCAAGGAAAAAAACTTTTAGTAATCGGAGGAGCTGGTTCAATAGGTTCATCATTTATTTATGAAATTGTTAAATTTTTACCAGATTCAATTCATATAATTGACCCTAATGAAAATGGCCTTACAAATTTAGTAAGAAATTTGAGAAGCAAAGATAACGAAGCTTCTCAAATTAAACTTTTGACCTCTCCACTTGATTTTGGATCAAAAATCAGTGATCAATTTATTATCGAAAACGGACCTTACGATGATGTATTCAATTTTGCTGCAATTAAACATGTTAGGTCCGAAAAAGATATCTATTCATTAATGCAAATGTTTGATACTAATGTTTTAAAACATTCAAATCCTTTAAATTTACTTGAAGTAAACAACTTAACTAAGTCATACTTTTCTGTATCAACAGACAAAGCAGCAAATCCGGTTAGTTTAATGGGTGCTTCCAAAAAAATTATGGAGCTGATCCTTCAATGTAAACATTTTGAATTTGAAAATAAAATAAAAACTTCTACAACAAGATTTGCTAATGTAGCATTCTCAAATGGAAGCTTATTGCAGTCTTTTCCAATTAGATTTGAAAAAAGAGAGCCTATTCCAGCACCACTTGAAATAAAAAGATTTTTTGTATCTCATAAGGAAGCCGCCCAAATTTGTATCTTATCTAGCTGCAATCTCTCAGAGGGAAATATATTGGTTCCAAAAATTAATGATTCATTCAAGTTATATTCAATAATTGATGTTGCAAAAAATTTTATTGAAAGTAAAGATTTAAATCCAGTTTTAGTTGAGTCTAAAGATGAAGGATACAAAATCATAAATGAAAATAATAAAAATTATCCAGTGTTAACAACAAAACCTGATACTTCTGGTGAAAAGGAGTATGAAGAGTTTGTTGGTTTAAATGAAGAAGTATTAAAATCTGATTTTGTAAATTTTGATGTTGTTAAGTATTCAGATTTTAACAAAGAAGAATTAATAACTTTTGTAAATAATTTCAATTTACTTTTACAAGGCGATATATCAATATCTAAAACAGATTTGATTAAAAATGTAAAAAATATCGTCAAGAACCTAAACCATATAGAAACTGGCGAAAATTTAGACAGTAGGATGTAATTGAAAAAAGTTGCAGTATTTACAGGAAATAGGGCTGAATTTGGTCTTCAATTGCCTTTACTAAAAGAATTAGATAAAAGTTCAAATATTGACTTAACTCTTTTAATAGGTGCAAGTCATATTGATGAAGAGTTTGGCTTAACAATAAAAGAAGTCGAAGATTACGGATTTCATTCAAATTATTTAATTGATTTTAAACATGACTCAGATAACCTTGATAGCAACTCAATAACTATATCAAAAGGTATTTCATTAGTTACAGATGCTCTAGCCGAAATAAAACCTGATTTATTTATAGTATATGCTGATCGTTACGAAGGTTTCGCTGCATTAATCGCATCAACTCAAATGGGAATCATTACTGCACATTTTGAAGGTGGTGACATAACTGAAGGTGGTACTTTTGATGATTCAGTAAGGCATGCTATGACGAAACTTGCTCATATACACTTTACAACCAATGAAGATGCTACAAAACGCATATTACAATTAGGAGAACCCAAAGAAAATATTTTCACAGTCGGTCTCCCCTCTGTTGATTTGATTAAAGCTGGTGAGTTTAGTGATGAAAGTGAGCTCGTTAAAAGATATAAATTAGAAAATGTTAATAATATTATTGTTTTTACTCAGCACCCAATACCTATTGAAAAAGATAACATTTCAAAAGAGTTTGAAGCTATTGAAAATGCTTTAATAAACTTGGAACTAACTAATTTTAAAATAATTTGTACATACCCAAATAGTGATATTGGAGGTAAAGAAATTATAAAAATTTTAAAAAGATGGGATAAAGCTTACGAATTTATAGATGTATATGAATCATTAGGGAGAAAAGATTTTCATGGCTTACTAAATTTAAATAATACAAGCAGCGAAATACGATCTTGCTATCTTGGAAATTCATCAGCTGGGGTCAAAGAAACACCTGCATTAAAGTGTCCTTCAATAATTATTGGAAACCGTCAAAAAGGAAGACTACATTCAACAAACGCTATATTTGTTGAAGAAAATAAAGAACAAATTTCTAATGCAATTAGTTTGGTCTTTAATGATGATGAATTTATAAATATCTGTCAAGAAACCATAAATCCATACGGCGATGGGTCGATGGGTAAAAAATCATTAAAAATTATTGAAAACCTAAAGTTGAACGAAAAATTGTTAAAAAAGAGCTTTAAGGATATTGACTTTATGTATTAAACGAGATTATATTTTTAAAAACAAAATATGCTCTATAAGAAACTGCTAGAAAAAATACGATACCTAGTAAATCGTATATAAATGTAAATTTCCACAAAACAAAGTGTCCAAAAACAATTAAACATACAAATAAAATTGTTGTGATTAAACCTCTTAAATCGAAATTAAATTTTCTAGTAAAAAACAAATTTGATAGAAACCAAATAAATCCTGCAATAAGCATCGAATATGCTGCACCTAATGTCCCAAAATCTGGAATTAAAATAATATTAAGAATTATATTGACTACTGTGCCTACAATAATTCCTTTTAAATTTAAGTCTTTTCTCTCATTTACATCAAATATTGTTGTAACAACTGAGGCAGAGCTGGCAAATGCTAGTCCTAATAGAAGAATTGGAACAATTTTAATCTGAGAAAAATATACTTCTGGTAACAAGAGCTCAATTGCAATTGGAGATATGAAAACACCAGCTAAGGCTAACAAAAAAGTAATCTCAATTTGTTGCTTGATATTTAAAAAGTACTTATTATCATTTTGTTCTCTTGAAAACAAAATTGGTGAAATTGCAACCATGAAAGTTCCAACTATAACACCAAGTATGTCCAACACCCTATAAACAGCATCGTACAAACCTACATCTACCTGGCTCGAGTAAATTTTTATAAAATATCTGTCTGCCCAATTAATGAGAGAAGAAAAAATTATAAATAAATACGTATAATTCGAATAAGAAGAAATTTTTTTAAGACTCTGATTTTCTTCAAAATTTTCAAAATTAATCTTATTTCTAATAAAAAATAAGAGTGAGAAATTGTTTAGTAAAAGTATTAAAACTTGGGCGAAGAAATAAGCAGATACAATCATTCTGTCCTGATAGTCAGAAATAGAAATTATAAAATATACGAAGAGTACTTGAGTTACCGGAGTTGATATTGATAAAAGTTGATTGTATTTTAAAACTTTGATGCTTTGCTGGTTTGATCTTAATATCGAAATTAAAAATCTATTATGTGCAATTAATAAGCTTCCAATTAATGCAAATCTCAATGGAAGGCCATAAGGTAAGTCAAAAAATTTTAAATAATTAAAATTAAAACCTATCTCAATAAATACAAAAATAGCAATAAAAATTGATATTGATATATTCAAGTATCTTAAAGCATATTTTCTAGCAAAAGCTCTCGTCATTTTTGAAAAATATCTTTCCATTGATGCTGACTTACCTTGTGAAATGAGTCCAACTATTAATGATTGCATCCCGACTAACAAAGCAACCTCACCCCAAAAAGTTGGATTGATTAATCTCAACAAAACAGGTACGGAAATAATTGATATAAATTTTGGAAATATTCTATTGATTAGGTAATTTCTAGTATCTTTAGGAAAGTTTGAATTTCTCACCATATTATTCTATAAAGTTAATTCCAAAATCGAATAATTAATGTTAAATAAATTAATTCTTATTAAGATTAGGTTAAATTTTTTATTTATGAAAAAAACACATTTACTCAGTTTAATTTTTCTAATTTTTGCAAGATTAATCTTTATGTATTATTCATCTAATTTAGATTCAATGATATTTACAAAAGATTCATTCCAATATATTTATTTGTCTGAAGACATTAAAAATTCTTTCTTTACAGCAAAAATCGATAATTATTGGATAAATACTTTTAGGTTGCCTGGATATCCTATGTTTTTGTCTTTTTTTGTAAAATTTACAAATGTTAAATTTATAATTCTTACTAATTTTATTTTTGACATAATAAGTTGTTTTTTAATTTTTAAAATTATTTATAAGCTAAAAAGAGATTACTATTTATGTTTTTTAGGCTCTCTGCTTTTCATGATTAATCCAAATGTATTAATTAGTTCTACACAAATAATGACTGAGAATATTTCGATGATGCTAATTTTGATTACTTTTTATTTTATTGATAGTGAGAAAAATAAAAATATTATTTTTTCTGGCTTTTGTTTTGCAATCTTTGCATTAACTAAACCTTTTGGAGTTTATATGCTTTTATTCATTATTTTTTGTAAAAAAATTATATTCAAAATTGAATTAAAAAAAATAGGACTTTTTACTTTGTTTCCGTTAGTTTTTATTGGATTCATATACTTCAATAATTTTCAAAATTACAATACAAGTTTTTATAGTACAAGTTCTTACTTTCATATTCAGTGGCTAAATGATGCAAGTGAATCCCTGTGTGAAGATTATAATTTTAATAATATAAGGGTATCTGAACCCGGTTTTAGATTTGAAGAATGGAAAGTTGAAAATGGTTTTGATCAAAATACTATTCCAAAGACCTTAATTAACACCTTAAAAAATGACTCAAGAGAGAACATACTTAGTAATTTAGACTGTAAAGCTATTTCAATCACAAGAAGCTCAGCTTGGAACATGTTTGGAATAAGACAAAGTAATTGGAATAATTCTTTTATAAAAACTCCATATTTGGAGCTTATCAAACTCTTTTCACTTGTTTATGTTCTTATGATTAACTTTGCTTTTTTTATATCTTACAAATATAAAAAAAGCAACTTAGTGAATACTTATATTCTGTTTGTGTTGTTTTACCTATTGATAGTCTCCATACTACCTTTTGGAAATGCAAGAACTAGAGTTTTGATAGAACCATATTTAATAATTATTTTTGTGACAACTCTTAAAAACGTATTTGAATCAAGAAATTATTTTTTCAAAAAAACTTAGATAGCGTTCACCAACTGAGTCTGAACTAAATAATTTAGTTAGTTGTTTTGATACATTTTTCTTTCGTTTAATTTCTATATTTTTAGCTACATTCTTAAAATCAGCTTTATCTTCAGATTTAAAAAGGTTCCCATTTGAAAATAGATCTATAATTTCTTTTGGACCAGAAGGACAATCAGAGGAGATAATTGATAAGCCTAGAATTTGAGCTTCAATTAATGAATTTCCAAGGCCTTCTCTTCTAGAAGGAAATATAAATACATCTGCTATGTTCAAATATTTCAATGGGTTCTTTACATTCCCTAAAAAATTTATCGGTAGATAAGAATATTTTGATTTATATTCTTTCAGCTTACTTCCACCCCCCAAAACAAGAACTTCAAGATCTCTCACCTCTAATAATTCTTCCAGCGAATCAAAAAATATGTCTAACCCTTTTTGATGTTCGATTCTTGAAGCTGTGATCCATAACTCTTTGGTTTTTTTAAAATCGCTTACTCTTTCATTGATTTTTTCATAGAAAGTTTCAGATAGGACAGGATTATATATAACAATATTCTCATGATTTTTTATCGAACCCTCTATATTATTCTTGAGCTCATTGGAAATAAAAATGTTTCCATCTGAGTTGTTAAATGAGAAGATTGCAAGTTTCTTATTCAAATAATTTCTAATACTTCCGTTCCAATTTAAAAAATTAGAATTCGCTTCTCTTAAAACTATTTTTGCGTCAATTAATTTTAGATATTTAAGTAACGCTAATAAAAAGTTTGGTGTCGGCAGTGTGCTGATTACCACCTGAGGATTAATTTTATTAATTGAGTTATTCAATCGAAACACTGAAAAAACTGTCTTGGAAGAATTTAAATATATTATATTTACCGATTCGTCAATAATACTTAATTCATTCTTTACTTTTTTTGCGATAATAAGATTGACATTTATATTTTTTGAAGATAAATAATTAGCTATTCTTATCATAGATATTTCAGCTCCACCATAACCCACACTTGGAAGAAAAATGGCAATAGATTTTAAATTACTCAATTAGCTGTATCCATTTTTTAATAGCTTCGCTATTGTCTAATAAATTAATTAAATTAGTCTTTGACAATGAAATATTGTTTTGTTTTTCTTGAAAAGTCATCTTATTGAAATAATTTATACTTTCATAAATTGCATTGTGATCAAAATTTTTAAGAATTAATTCATTTTCATCAAATAAATCAGTTGTATCACCAATACGTCCAATAACTACATTTATCTCTGATTGTATCGCCTCTGCAACAGAATTTGAAAATCCTGCATGAAAAGCAGGATGTATCAACAAATCAAAAAAGTGATAATATGAGGCAGCATTTTTTACATTTCCTATTAAATAAATACTAGATCCAAGGTCTAATTCGTCAATTTTTGAATGAATTGTTTCTTTTTCAACACCTCTACCAAAAATTACACATTTAAAATTCACATTATCTTTTTTTAACTTTTCAAGTGCTCTTACCAAATTTTCAAAATTATTTAATGGATCAATTCTTGCAGAGACAGCATATTTATATTTTGAATCTTCAAGGAAATCTAATATTTTTTGTGAAATAAAATCATCTTCTTTTTTTTCTAAACTCAAAAGGCCATTTTGAATAAAGTGCAAATTAAGATTTTTACTAAGCTCTTTTTTAAACTGAATTAATCCATTTCTAGAATTAAAAACAAGATGATCTGCTTTGTAAGATATAAATTTGAAGATTGTATGTCTTAACAGTGATTTTTTACTACTTCTTTTTCCTAGTCTGTCACTTCTTACCGAGTAAATAAGCTTTGTATTGTTTTGCAATATATTAGATAAAAAACCAAAAACATAAGAGTGAAACATGAATGAAATAATCACTTTGTTTTCGCATTCTGAATTTTGTATTGTCTTTCTAATATTTAATACTGATAAAACCGCTAGCCTAGAAAGTCTAAATAGT
>Ga0163109_10002910_pt1 | contig 13168 bp, 9 predicted proteins | sample CRUFie1St13metaG_FD_108704 | JGI IMG/M metagenome (GOLD analysis project Ga0163109, IMG submission 108704) | Marine microbial communities from the Costa Rica Dome - CRUD Field 142mm St13 metaG | ecosystem: Environmental > Aquatic > Marine > Oceanic > Photic zone | place: Costa Rica: the Eastern... | reverse complement strand
TGTAGTTTTTAAACCTGAATCATTAAATAAAATATAATGCCATTATTTGGAGGTGCCCGAGATATATCATTGTTTCGCACAATGAATAAAGAACTGATTAAAGACATTATTCAGACTGAAATTGGTTATTATAAATTTGTCCTCCCTGATAGTGAAACTAACATATATGGTGAAGCAGAAAATAAAATTTATTATGAACCCATTTTAATTCCTTGTTTAATTACAAAAGAGGATCAAGTATGGAATGAGAGTGATTTTGGGTCTGATATGACTCAACAAATGACATTTGCTTTCCTAAAAGCAATATTGGTTGAAAAAAACTTAGTACCACAAATAGGAGATATCGTATTATTTAATAATGACTATTTTGAATTTAGCAGTATTATTGAAAATCAGTTTTTTGCAGGAAAAAATCCAGATTTTTCTATGAATGAAGACACAGATAATTTTGGTGTTTCATTATCTATTATATGTAGAGCATCTAAATCAAGATTAGAACAACTTAAAACAGTTCCATTTAGATCAGGAGTATACCCGACAACAACAAAAGTTACAGGATCTATTGCAAATAAAAGAAATCAACTTTATAGCTAATGTCTGATAGAATAAAGAAAAAACCACGTGTAGCAAGGCAATATGAACTTTCACAAGCCCAAATAGAAGATAATTCTATTGATAAAGGAGGTTTACCAGATATGCCAGCCGAGGGATTATCACCAGATAATAGGCCTCATGTAAATAGAGCTCGTGAAGTTAGCAAAAAAGATGATAAATCTACTGCTGATTTTTATATGGGCTTAGAAGCTATTGATGAAGCTATATTTTACTATTTTGAAAATGTAATTAAACCATCAGTTATATCCAATGGTGACATGGTTGATGTGCCTGTAATTTATGGTTCAGGTGAACGTTGGAAATTAGCCCAAAAAGATGGTTTTTATAGAGATAAAGGAGGAAAAGTTCAAACACCTCTTGTTATGCTTAAAAGAGAGAGTATTGAAAAACGTAGAGATTTAGGAAATAAACTTGATGCTAATAATCCCCAATTATACGTTACATATCAAGAAAAATTTACACAACGTAATAAGTATGATAACTTTGCCCTTTTAAATAATAGACTTCCCCAAAAAGAATTTACAGCTACTGTAGTTCCCGATTATGTTAATTTAACATACAGTGGCATTATATGGACAGATTATATTTCTCAACTTAATAAAATTATTGAAGCTGTAAATTACGCTTCAGATGCATATTGGGGTGATTCTGAGCGTTTTAAATTTATGGCTATGATCGATCAGTTTTCAAATATTAATGAAGTAACAAACGATGATAGTAGAATTGTAAGAGCCAATTTTACATTAAAATTACAAGGGTATATTATACCTGAAAATGTTCAGAAAAAACTTAAAGAATCTAACACTCGTTTCTTTAGTAAATCCCAAATTGTTTTAGATTCTAAAACTGCTATCCTTGAAGATCCTCTTTCAAAAAGAGCCCAACAATTAGGAGCTACACGTCCTATATCAAGTGGTGGTGGTACCTCAAGCCCTGATAGTGGTGGGGGTACTGCAGATAATGATTGGGTTATATTTGACACATATATTGAAAATGGTGAAGGAAGAGACGTTAAAGTAACTAATGGGTTTTTCTCAGTAGATATAGGAGCTACAAAATCAAATGATATAGTTCTTATAAGTAAACAAGGATCAACTAAACTTAAAGTTGATAATGAAGGTTTACTATCCTTAGGAACCTTTGCCTCTTTCCCTACAGCGGTAAATGGAGGTATTTTATTTAAAGGATCCGATTTTTATGTAGGTCTTTGATATGTATAAGGGATAAAATATAAATATTTTAGTTATGGCATCATTCAGACAAATAAAAAAAAGACTTTTAGATAATAAAAACCCCTTACCTACCCCCGAACAAATTGAACCTAAAACCCTAGAAGGTACTGAAGATAACACATTTGAGTATGAAGAAGCAAGATATATGTTAAATTTAATAGCAAAATCAGATTTTAAAGGGCAAGATGTCCAAGTTGTATATAATATTGCATTAAAACTTCAAACCTTAATTAAAGAAATGAATATACAATAATGGCAAATTGGAAAAAAGTAATAGTATCGGGTTCAAATGCGCATTTAAATAATGTATCAGGATTAGATGGTGCATTTTCTACCAATAGATCAGCTAGTATTAGTTGTAGCGGTGAATGGTTTGGTAATGTGCCCGAAGCAGATAACCAAACTATATTAGTAATATATGACCAAACTACAGGACAATTTCAACAAAGAGCACTTAGTGACTTCCCGGGAGGTAGTGGATTATAATAAATTAAGATAACATGGCAAATTGGAAAAAAGTAATAGTATCGGGTTCAAATGCTAATTTGAACCATATAACTTCTAGTGGTAATATAAGTGCTAGTGGTTTTTTATTTGGCAATCTTCCTCCGGGCACTAGTGATAAGGTAATAATATATAATGCAGGTACTGGACGTTTAGAATTTAAAGAATTAAATTTAATACAAACATCACCAGCTCCTGGTTTATTTATAGCAGACCAAAATACCCCTAACTTTAATACTACTCATTTTAGATTATCTCATGACTCTGGTAGTACTTCATTAGTAGGTTCAAGTATATTCCCTTACCTACACTTAAGTGCTAGTTATTATTATGGTTCACAAGTTAGAACCCTGGATAGAGGAACTAACTTAGGAAACATGATAGGTCTAAATGATGTATGGGAAGATAAAACACTAAGTACTAGTACAACATTTTATACCCCTTCTAGTGATCAAACAGCTTCTTTTAGAGCGGGTAATACTCGTAGAGATGGTTTAGATGCTGGTCAAGAAACAGCAGTTTCACGTACTTTCCAATTCCAAGTTATAGATGGAGATGATACACCAGGTGCAGTTCCCGCATTTGATACTACACAAGCTCACTTAAACTATGGAAGAAGAGCCTTTAAGGATGGCGGAATAGGAGAATTAAGATTCTTCGTTAATAATAATGTTACCCCAGTTAGAACATTTACTCTTTCGGGGGCTAACTCAAGTGCAGTTGTTGCTAATTCGGCTAATAATATTGTTATATCTTTATTTGCAACTCAATCTAATAAAGATTCAACATCAGGAGACCTTGACCCAAATAGGCATTATAGATCAGGATCATTTACAGTTCTAGGAGGTGCGCAACAGGATGGATATAATTATTGTTACGTTATACATACTGGATCTAAAGATGGCGTTGAATTTGCCCACATAACTAATTTTTCTGAGTGGTTCTATGATTTTGCAGGAGCAGCCTCGGGTGCCGATCTTGAAGAAAAATCAGGAACAACAGCAGGAGTAACAAGTAATCCACAAGTAACAGGCCTTGATACTTCAGCTACACATTCTATATCAGGTATTAAATTCTTCAATGATGAACAAACAGGAGCTAGAGTACAATATACTGCTTCTGTAAGTAACCAATACAAAAACGTATACCCCGAAAATGGGGGTATTCAATTTATAAACATAAATGGTAATACTATAAGCCAAATAGAAGTTACTCAGAGTGGACAATTTCAAACTCTTACTAAAGCAGTAGAAAATGTAGGTGCAGGAACTCAAACCGAAACCTTTAATTTAGCCCCTCTTCAAGATACTGCAGGAGCTAATACTTCAGATACCCATATTACTGCTAGTATACGTGTTAGTTTTGATCCTGTAGGAGTTCAATTCTACCAACCTAGTAGCTTTATAGATGGGTTTACATCAGATGCTATTGAAGGTAACGGCAATGTTATTGAATTCCAGCCTAAATTTACCCATATAACTAATCATAAAACTGATTTAACTTTCCAAGAAGTATCTATTGGAGATTATATGTTGAATCAACTTACTTCTGGTTCTACTGAATCCGGATTTGAAGACTTTAAAGGAGAAAGATATAGAATTCAAAGTAGATCCTATAGTACATCTGATCCCCAAAATCCAGATCATTCTACATATGCTTGGAATGGCGAGAAGAATATAGTCAATGGAGGTCAAGGATTTAACCAAAATGCCATCCAGTATTATTCACATTTACTATATCCAACTGGAGCGGGTGTAGGTGGTACGTTTAATCCTGCATTAGGTCCTAATGAAAGTATGGGTCAACCTACTAACTATGATACTGCCACAGGTGTAAGAGAATACTTTAGATATTTTAAAGTTGATACTGGTGGATCACAACAAGTTACTATAGAATTAGTAGGTAGTGGTTCAGTAGTTAAAGCAGGCCACACTGCTACATTTGGAGCAGGTGCTAATAATGCTATAAAATTAGAAGTTTATCGTACTGGTGGTAGTTCACTTTACACAGGTACCCTCTTAAATGCCTTAGATAACAGTATTTATGGAAGTTTAAACAGTAACTTAACAGATGCAGATATACTTCCTATTGCTACATCTACAAGTAATATTAGTTATTAACCTAACTTTGAAAATGCATCTGGGAACTTTACTCCTACTGGAGTTGTTAAATTTTCAGACACCGATGGGGCTCCATTTGCAGTAAATGACTATATAATTGTAAGAATTATAGTACCACAAAACTGGAAAGGAAACTTAAATGCTATGTCTCTAAGAACAGGAGCAAGCTCAACTACCCTATTAGGAACATCAGGATACACCCCATTATAAATTAAAAATATAGCATCAATATATAAAATATCATGTCAGAATTAACTAGCGCAATATTAACACAGATAGCTGTTAAAAGATTATCTGGTAAAGCCATGTCAAGTGGTAAACTTTCTATTGCTGGAGAGGCATTAGGATCAACAGTACAGAGTAGTGCAACTACCATATTCGGTGAAGTAGTACCAAATGCTCCTCTTTCTTCCTCTGCAATGGCTTATGTAGTCCAATCAGCTTCTGTAAGTGATCCAGGTACTGTTCAATTAGTCAAATTTGATCTACTTGCAGTAAATGGCACAGAATATAGAAACGATTCAGGTACAGAAGTAGGAACTATAAGTGGAATAACTGATTATACTATATCTCCAAGAGCGGGTTTTGATGCTGCCCTGGGTGATATTCCCAACTTTGGAACTATAGATACTTTCCACGCTTATACAATTAAATTACCTAGTAACTACGAAACCCTATCTACAAACGCGGGTTTTGTTGGTAATGCAAGTACACCCAAAACATTAGGAACTGATGCTCCTTTCACAAATGGGTTTAATTCTACTGGATCTGTTCAAATGCAGGTGGTACCAGAATACCTTTCTACAATTACTGGTACAAGTAACAAGTATATCCCTAAAGTAATATCTACTACTGATGTAGTAATGTCAGTAGGATCAGCAATTGATTACTATTTTGATGCAATGGCGGGGGTATTATTCGTTGCAGATCCTACAATTGATAATACTAACCCTGAAAGTCCTCCTTCTAATGTTAACCAACCTGGTAAATTAGAAGCTTTCTTATATGTTGGTAAATACCAAAGTGAAACAAGTGGTGATACTGTAAGTTTGCACTTTAGTGCTTCTGCAGGTACAGGGTTTACAATTACTAACAATGCAACAGCTTCATTTACCACAGGTAGTGGAGATGGTTTAACAATTACAGCAGGTGCTACAAATGATATTGAATTTGAACTCGTTAATGTAGTTAGTAGCTCACAACAAGTTCAAGACGGTTTAAGTGGTGTTTCACTATTTAGAATTTCTTCTTCAACAGGTACAGATGATATTGATCTTCAATTTGGTCAAACAGCTTCTTTTGTAGATGGTGGAGCCGGTTTAACAGTAAAAGCAACTGGAAACACATCTAAAACAATTGAAATTGGTGCTACTGGTGATAGTGTTACCTTTAGAAACTTAACTATCACAGAAACCGCTTCTATTGCTCTTTTCCATTCTGAATTTGTTTCCTCATCTATTATATTTGAGTCAGGTTCAACCAAGTTTGGTGACACTTCAGATGATTTCCATGATTTTACAGGTAGTTTAAACTTAAGTGGTTCTCAATTTAGATGGACTACACCTACTGCTAATGCATCAAGATCACCTCTTGTATATGATGCTTCTACTAACACTATTCACACTGGTAGTGATTATGCTTTAAGTGCTGATGGGATGACTCAATTCCAAGTTAGTGCTTCAAGCCTTATCGGAAATACTACTACGGAAAACGGTAACTTTGCAGTTACTAATGAAAATACAATTAGGTTCTCTGCTTCAGGTGGTCTCTCAATAACAGCAAGTTCGGGTGATTCAATAAGCATTAGCGCTGGTTTACTATCAGAAAGTATTCAAACCAACGTAGCTAATATTACAACATTAACAAATGCATCTGCATCCTTTGCTGCTGATATCATAAGTGCAACTGCTTCAATAACAACATTAACGAATGCATCTGCATCGTTTGCTACTGATATTACAAACGCAACTGCTTCAATATCAACATTAATAAACGCATCTGCATCGTTTGCCGCTGATATCATAAGTGCAACAGCTTCAATAACAACATTAACGAACGCATCTGCATCATTTGCTTCTTCAATAACAACATTAATAAATGCATCTGCATCGTTTGCTACTGATATTGCAAACGCAACTGCTTCGATAACGACATTAGTAAATGCATCTGCATCCTTTGCTGCTGATATCCTAAGTGCAACAGCTTCAATAGAAGCATTAGTAGCTAGTGCTTCAGCTGGTATCCATTTTAACACAGGTAGTGGTGCCCTAGGAGGTACTAGTATACCATTAGGAACAACAGCATCGTTTGTTGGTGGAAATGGTATTACTGTTACAAACTCAAATGGAATCTTAACATTTGCTACTTCATCAAATGTAAATGCTGTAGCTGCACTCTCTATGAGTATCCAAGATAACCAAGATAACGTATATAAAGCACTAGTATTTGCCGATCCTTCTACTGGAACTGCTGCTCTTCAAACAGATGCTGCTGCCCTCAAATTTAATCCAGGACTTGGTACTAATGGTACTTTAAAAATTGATGGTGATTTAGTAGTTAATGGTACTACAACAAGTATTGATACTACAAACTTACTTGTAGAAGATAGATTTATATTATTAGCTTCAGGCTCTGCTACTAACACTGTTGGTGGTGGTATTGTAGTTGAAAGAAGTGCCCAAAATATAGGTACCGCTTTATTCTGGGATGAAACCGAGGATGTTTGGGCGGTTGATTTAGCAGGTGCAGATGCTTCAAGTGCTGCTACTAAAACAATTGATTTTAATTTAGTAGGTGTTAAACAAGCTTCTGGTAACCCATCCAACGCCTCACCACCAGCTATGGGTGTATCTAACTACAAATTAGGTCAAATGTATGTCAATACTACAGACACAGATGGAGATGGAAATACAATTTGGATTTATGCTACATAATAAACCCTAAATACAAAAAAAGAAATTAAGCATCCGCATTGGATGCTTTTTTTCTTATATGTATATATGACAAATAAAAATTAAAAGTTATGCAATTACAAGTAAGATTAGAACCGGGAGAAATCCAATTCGTTATCGCAGCAGTTAATAATACTCAAATTATGGGTAAAGATGCACATACAGTTTCTTCATTATTAAAAAAATTTGAAAAAAAACTTGAAGATATAGTAGAAGTTAAACAATAATGGCTCTAAAATTTACCCCATATCATAGGTTTAAATCAATTACAACAACTAGTGATTGGACTGTTGCTAACTCCGGGATAGTGGGTAATTATACTAGTACAGCAGATGATGATGCTGTAAGAGACAATGCAGATTTTGCTACTGGTTTAATTCTTAAAACCCCAAAGGTAACTAGTAATTCTTTAGCAGATGATACATTATTTTCAGAAATTATCCCCCCTACAGCAACTATTATAGGTTTTCAATTTAGGTATTATTATAAATGGTTTTCAGGCGGGGGTCAAAAATCAATTCACGGTAATGCTAGGATAGGTAATGGAGGAAGTTATGGTAGTAATTTTGGAGCGGTTGGAGTTAATATAGCAATGACAACCCCCCAATTGGAAACCACAGATGTAACTTTAGGAGGTCTTTCTTTTAGCTCTATTACAGATTTAGATGATATTCAGGTACAATTTACCACTAATAAATTAACAGGTACATCCCCCCGCATTGCAATTATGGCTGCTGGTTTTGGTGATGCAACATATGAAGCCTCACCTGCTATAAGAGTCCAATATCAAACTACTAATAGAGTTCATGTGCTTAACACATCAAAAATCTCTATAACAGGAACTTCAAAATTAACAGTAGATTAAAATAATTATATATTTATCATCAACCTATTATTGGCCCTTAAGGGAAGTAGGCAGCAACAGTGCTGTATCTAACCGTGATAGAAAAGACATATGCCGAATTGGAAAAAAGTAATCACATCTGGCTCAGATGCGATTTTAAATAGTATTTATGTAGCTACTACAGGTAGTTTTTTGAATGGAGGAGTTCTTATTACTTCTTCAAACGGAGCAGAGATCTTTGTTGATGGTAACATTACAGCTAGTGGAAATATTAGTGGCTCTGGACAATTATTTGCCTCTTTATCTTTAGATGACAGTAATTATAATACTGTTATGTATGACACAACAACCGGACAATTTTTCTATACAGGAAGCTATGGTGGTGGAGGTGGAGGTAGCGGTGGTGCAGATGATGATTGGTTAGTATCTAATACAGGCGGTCAAGGTACAAACCCAGGATTTATTACTTCTTCAAGACACACTAGAGTAGATCATGAAGGGTTTTATGCTAACTCTGGTTCTGTAGCTCCCGCTTGGGGGTTAGGATCTAATGTAAAAAACGCAACATCCGGATTTAGAGATCCTGATGGGTTTTATGCTAGTTCAGGGACAACAACACCCTTAGGATACTATGGGCTTCTTTCACGTAAACCAAGAACTTATGTCACTGCAGAGGTACCTCAACCAAGTGATAAAAGACTTTTTCCACTTTTCTTAACAGGTGAACCAGGTTCACAAACAGCACCTACAGGACTAAATGAAGGTTATCCTTATAATTATTTAAAATTTCACCAAAATTTCTTCTACATACCTGGAACTGGGTTAAATGTAGATGGTCAAACTTGGGTTGGTAATGATGGGGGAGGAGGTGTTGGACCTGTTCCAGAAGATTTTGATGATTATACTCCTGGTTTAGTAATTAATGGTGGTTTAGAAATAGCTGATTATGCAAGAGTTCAAGCCGCCCAAACAAGCATTTCTGCTAGTATTTCTAGATCTATAGAACAAGGAAAAGGACGAGAAGCTGTAATTATAACCCCCAAATCTGGTCTTTTATTTTTTGATACTGGATCTACTTTATCGATTTCTGGATCTTACTTAGGTACTAGTGCTAGTATGCAAATGGGGTATGATACGGGAAGTAGATACCTTTCAATTAAGGCTGGAACTACAGAAGCAGGCGATTTAAAGGAAGTATTTTTTGTTTCTAAGTCTGGAAATGACTCACGAGTAGGTATTGGTACTAAAGCCGGATCTCCTACTGATAAAATGCTTTTTGTTAGTGGTACTTCTCAATTTAAAGAAAGAGCAGACTTTGATGATCGGGTAGTTGCTGCTGGGCGATTAGATGTACAAGGAGATTTCCACAATACTCCTACACTACAAAGAGGAGCAGCTTCCACTAACCTTAATACTATATACTTTACAGGGAATTTAGGATCTAAAAATAGTCAGACAGTTTCTGACACTCTTAACAGATATACTCCTACGATATCTCTTACTTTTGGTCAGAGTGGTGGAGGAGGAGGAGGTATAAACTCTCATAGAACAACTACCTTTGCGGTTGAAGATGCCAATTTAGAAATTATAAGAGTACTACATACCTCTTCTGATGGAAGTAGAAGAGTTATAGAAGGTGTTAGAACCACCTCTAATCCTTCAATCGAGTTTTTTACTGATGCTACAGGTTCAGTAACAGGGGCATTGTCTTCAGATAGTTCTTCAGCTCAAATTAAATTTGATACAGGCAGCAACGCAATAAAATTCTTTGCTGGATCTACAGATGAAGTTTTACAAGAAGTATTACACGTATCTAGATCTGGAGTAAACCCCAGAATAGGTGTTGGTACTAATAATCCTATTAGAGCATTTGACTTTAAGGAAATTAGAGATGATAATAGAGGGGGTGAAATATTAATTAGAGGTTCTAGGTCAACTAAAGGAGCAGATATTGGTGATGAAGTAGGTAGAATTAATTTTTCAATTGATAGTTCTAGTTTTGGAAAACTTGATCTTTCTGGATCCGCAGCTGAAATAGTTGCCCTTGTAGACGATGTTGACCAAACAGGAGTAGAAGGTAGTCTATCATTAAGAGTATCGGCAACCAAAGACTTAGGATCTGTACAAAGATTAAAATTAATAGGCCCAAGCACCTCAGGTACTAATATAGAATTTACCGGTTCTGCAAAATTTGATACGGATGTTACTATAGGAGATGATTTAACAGTAAATGATTTCGCTTTAATAAATGCAGCAAGAATTGGTTCTACTCTTACTAATCCCGGAAATGGTGTATTAGTTACTGAAGATTATGGTGCGTTTCTTGGTGGTGTTCACGTCGGGGGAACAAGTGATCCAGGCACAAATAATTTATTAGTAGATGGTACTTTAATTGTAGATGGTTTAGTTAAATTAGGTGATTCTACCGGTGATACTTTAACAGTAAGTGGTTCTAATGTTAATTTTCCTAGTGTAGTTGAAAAAGTTAGCGTAGCTGTTGCAGATAATATACTAATTTTAGATGGTGATAGAGTTAAACAAACACCTCAAAGTGGACTACCATATATAATTACTTTAGATGATGGGGGAGGTGCTCCTGTAGATAAGCGTATTGCTATGTTTACGGGTAGTGGAGGTAAAACTATTGTTGATGTACCTGGGGTTTTCCATAATTCGGGCACTGGCTTAAATATTTCAAACTCTGGTACAGTTTTTGATTTAACCGCAGGTAAAACCTTTGCAACAAACCTTACCGTAACTGGTAACGTAACAGCCTCGGGTGGCTCTTTTTCGGGAGATGTAATTATACAAGGCGATATTATAGCAGAAAATTATATAGTAAGTTCTTCTGTAACCCATATGACCCAATCATTTAGTAGTGGTTCTACAATTTTTGGGGATTCATTAACCGATACCCACTTATTTACTGGTAGCATAGATGTAACTGGCAGTTTAGCCACATCAAATGACATAACAGCCTCAGGTGATATTATATCAAACACATTTGAAACTATATCCACAACATTAGCTTCTGATTCAGCTACCAACGTAGATACATTCGCTAGTTCCTCATATAACGGCGCTATATACGACTATATCTTAAGGGACACCGGAGTTGGTGCCCGCGCGGGTCAATTCATGGTAGCGCACGATGGTGGTTTAGTCACATTTACAGATACATCAACAAAACATTTAACTGATTCAACAACCCCCGAAATTACAGCTGACATTAATGGCGCAAATGTAAGAGTAAGAGTAACAAACGGAAATGGATATACATTTAAATCATTTGTAAAGAAACTTTAATATTTATGTCTGAACCTTTGGACAGTGAAAAAGGAATAATATGGCAAACGAATTTATAGCAAGAAAAGGGCTTATAAGCCAAGGTAATTCCCAAATAACGGGCAGCTTAGATATATCCTCAACATTATCAATCCCAGGAATTAGTGATGTATCTGCTTCATTAGCTGCGGCTGTAGCAGGCGGTGGTATAAGTGCGGTTGTAGATGATACTACCCCACAATTAGGGGGTGATTTAGATACAAATGGAAAAAATATAGCATTTGGAGATAATGATTCAGCCTCATTTGGAGCAGCTGGAGACTTATTAATTTTTCATGATGGTAGTGATAGTTTTATTAAAGATAACGGAACAGGTGATTTAAGAATCCAAGCTAGTAGTACACGAATCGAAGATTATGATGGATCACCAACCCATATTCAGATAAGTAACTCACAATTAACTCTTAATGCTGGTAATAACTTAATCAGTGTAGGCACTAACAAAATAGGTAATGGTACGGATGAAGAATATATTCAATTTAGTACTACCGACATAGATTTCCATGTTAGCGACACTCGACGTTTAAGAGTTGGTGATGGGTTTATTGATGTTAATGGTAATATAACGGCCTCAGGTAATATAAGCGCAAGTGGTACTTTATCAATCTCAGGATTCCCAGATGTATCTGCTTCATTAGCAGCAGCCACCGCAGGTGGTGGAACCATTACAGGAGTAACCGCAGGAGATGGCTTAACAGGAGGTGGTTCTGCGGGGTCTGTTACTTTAAATGTTGTAGGGGGTACGGGTGTTACCGCAAATGCAAACGATATAGCTATTGGTCAAGATGTAGCCACTACAGCAAATGTACAATTTGCCAATATCACATCATCTGGTAATATAAGTGCTAGTGGCACAATTACAGGTAATTCAATAGTAGGTACTTTAGCAACAGCAGCCCAAACTAACATAACATCAGTAGGTACATTAACAGCTTTAACAGTTGATCAAATCAATTTAGATGGTAATAATATATCATCTACCCAAGATACCGATGTATTTGTAAGCCTAGGTACAGCTGGTTTTGATTTTGAAGCTAATACAGGAGATAAATTTGTATTTAATACATCTAACCAAAATAACGTAGATTTTCAAGTTTCTGGTGAGAATGATACGGATTTAATATACGCAGATGCTTCTACTGATAGAGTTGGAATTGGTACCTCAACTCCAGGAGCAAAATTAACTGTAGAGGGTAATATAAGTTCAAGTGGAAATATAACAGCATCTGCTTTTTTAACTTCTACCGGGCAAATTGGTAAACTCGATAGATCAATCACACTTACGGGTGGTAATTCATTTTTATCAACTAGACCTACAATAGCAGGAGGTAATAGTAGTCATATTGATTTTACTACCGGAATTAATTTAACCACAGAAAAAAAGATATCTTTTGATAGTGATACAACTAATACTTATATAGCTGCTAATAATGAAAGTCCAGAGGATTTAGAAATACACGCCGACCAAGATATAATTTTAAACCCCGATGGTCAGGTTATAGTTAATAGTACTATAAGTGCAAGTGGTAATATAACAGCATCAGCCTTTAAAGGTGA
>Ga0163109_10002909_pt1 | contig 13170 bp, 7 predicted proteins | sample CRUFie1St13metaG_FD_108704 | JGI IMG/M metagenome (GOLD analysis project Ga0163109, IMG submission 108704) | Marine microbial communities from the Costa Rica Dome - CRUD Field 142mm St13 metaG | ecosystem: Environmental > Aquatic > Marine > Oceanic > Photic zone | place: Costa Rica: the Eastern... | reverse complement strand
TGGAGTGGCCTCAGCTCTATTAAGAATGTTGAACCATAATTCAGCCTCATTTGGTGTATCGCTACTTTGGCTTCCAGCCAAATATACATTAATTCCTCGCGTAGCCCCTCCTTGCTCGTAAATCACTTGCCGTTGAGTAATATCGTAGCCAAGAAAATCATTTTGTGAACTTGGCAAGTTCCTCGGTTTAAACCAAAATTCGATAGTTTTTTCTGTCCATGAAGGATTCCCTGTCAGGCTATTAATATTAGAATGGTTTGGAATTATGACGCCATGCTGCTTACTGCTATCGAAAAGAACAGAGCTTGACGCTACACCTACAACTAACCTTTCTTCACCAAAAAAAGGATTGTTTTGATATGTCCCATAATTCGCTTCCGACACGCCGTTGATTAGAATGTTGCCGTCAGCTTCGCTTAAACCGTAGTACGCAAAGGGGCCATCAAGAAGCACGCTCGGCATACCAGTAGGTGAGATAAATACGTTTTCTACATTTCGAGAAACAAGAGGATCGCTTACTTCAGTATAGCTCAAGACAGCTAGATGCTCCCCGCCTTCAAAGTATTTTCCGTGGTTGTATGTAATGTCTACGACATCACCTTTTACATCGACATCAAAAGAAGTTATCAATTCGCCATCAAGCGAAAGCCTGATTGAATTTTCGTCTACCTTTATGTCTCCGTTACTCAATTGAAAACTAATATGATCGGCCATAATACCTGAAACGGGCCCAAAGTCGGAAATATAGGGTCGTGTCTTGGCTGACTTGTAAGCCTTGATCGCATTGGGATTGTCTCGATCATTGATCAGGATTTTTTGCCCGTCAACCACACTGAAAAACTCGACGTTGGCGCCACCCGTACCTTCAAACCATAGAAGTCGGGTTGGGTAATACCCACCTTCTTCGACATAAACTTCAAACAGGGAATCGGAAGACCCTCGCCCACCATTGAAACTGCCCACACTGCTGGCGAGCAGATCACGGGGGTCAAGGCCGATGGTCACGTCAAAACCATCATCACTGTTGACGCCCAAGGTGTGAAAACCCTTGGACAACTCCAGGTAAGTCAGGAACTCGGCAGCAATTCCATCGGTGCTCTCATTGATCCCAGGGATGTTGGGAATGAAATCATCGGCAAAGCCGGTGCTTTCATTGAAGTTACCCGCTGCGGCACCATCCTGTTCCAGGTTTACGACAGCGACATCCACCGGAGAGAATTCCCACGAGGTCGCATTGATGGGCCCTGCCTCATTCAGGTAGGGCACCCCATCGGCATCGGAATAACCTCCCGCCAATTGACGATTGACGTTGTCAATGTTATTGCCATGCACATTGCTCGAGATCTGGGAGACATTGGCCACGAAACCTGAGCTGGAAGTGTCGACACTGGCGTTGGCCGAAGAGGGCGAGACTTTGGCGTAGATGTCCGCGACGGTAAACCCGAGGCTGGCACTCTGGGAGGTACCCGCACTGTCGGTGTAGGAAAGATCGATCACATGGCTGCTGAGCGAATCCGGTATGGAAGGAAAGCTGTAGGTGATGGAAGTCACACTACCCAAGGTGGAAACCGAAGCGTCCACGGCTCCGCCGTTGAGGAGGACACTCACCGAATCTGCCACCACTGACGAAGAGTATTGCTGGATACTGATGTGAAAACCTTCACGATCGCCCCCGAAAGAGGTCACACGCGGGGCTGAAGTGAGAGTGGCTGGATCGAGGGAATTCTTTTTGATCAGTCCTACGATGGCGGCTTCGTTGGAAAATTCTTCAATCCCCACATAACCAGTCTGCCCCTCACGCTGGGTGCTGACGGTCACCACATCGTTGGCAGACAGACCTTCCAAAAGGATCGAAAGAGTTCCCGAAGCTGAATTATGGCCGTCGCTGTTGCGGATATAATGAGTTTTGGTCTCGGCACCCGGAACTGCCTCACCATTGACCTCCACTGTGATGCGCGGATTTGGGCGAGTGGCGGAGCTCTTTAGCAGATCGTTGTAAACCAGAAGATAATCCCCTGCCTGCTTGACGGTGATGGCCTCGCCGGACTGGCTATAGGTGCCATCGCTCAAGCTCGCACTGCCCCAAACGATTTGTTCCTTGGAAGCAGCATTCCAATCATTAGGGTCGCCGTCATTGGTGGTTTCCGAACCTAAGCCCAGGAACACGCCGCTATCCCCTATTTTTTCCACAAAAATGGAGGCCTGCTTGCCATCGGGCAGCACGGCATTGCCGGTGTTACCCGAATTCAGGTAACGCACCAGCTGAGTGGTGAGAGTCTGATTGCCGCTGACCTCAACTACCCCGGCAAAGTGAACCTAGGACTCAATGTGCCCGCTGGCGTTGCGGTTGTAACCCTGAGGCGACTGACCGCCTGGGACAATCTGACCGTCTAAGAGAATTTCCAAACTAGGAGAAAGTCGTAAGGATGACGTGCGTTGCAGTGGGACGTTGACATATATTAGGTATGTACCGACAGAGAGTTGAACTCCTGCGTTACCGCTTGAATGTGAAAAACCACTATCTTTTCGGTTGGAGTCCCAGATTAATTCCACGGGATCTTCCCCTGCACCTTCAAAATCAGGATTTAGATTCACACCAATCATGGAATCATTCGAGAGGCCGGAAAAAGTACTTCTAGATCCATCGATTTGTTCGACGTAAAGACTCGCTGTCTGAATTTGCAATCTCGTCGTCGGTTGCGCAGTCCGTATCGCTTTCATTTCTATAATATCGCCTGCATTCAAGCTCGGTATCAGCAAATGAGTGTGACAGGAGGTTTCACTCTGCATATTGGTATTGCGAGGTTGATTGCGGATGTAACCCGACTGCCCCAGGGAACCAGCTGCAGGGGCTCCATTGACGTAAACTTCCAAACCTGCACATGGACGATTATCCGGCGTATCGACAGCGATAACCGGCATGGTGGCAACTATTAGATAATCTCCAGCTTCGGTGACTTTCAGCTGATGCAGGTTGTTGATGTCGTGATCAAAGGCGGACGGATCGATGGAGGATCGCTCGTTGAAGGCAATGGAAATAGGGGCTGAGGAAGAGAGGAATTCGCCCCCTCCCTCAACCTGGCTTCCTTGCAAAAAGGCTGCTTTTGAAACGCCGGCTTGGGAATCGACTGTCGCAAATAAGGTCAATGCGGTAGCCACCAGCGTAAGCAGAAAAAGGTGTTTTTTCATAATACGATGAGTTGATTGTAGATATGTGGAACAATTTTATCTAGTAAACCTGAGGCATGTGAGGTCAACCGAATTCAAAACCCCAACCATCCCGAATGGTCCCATCTCATTTATGGAAAGAGTTTAACAAAATGGGAAGATGTGTATCTACCAACGGGACAACATCGGGCATTCCTTACCAAGGGTCCATGGTTTCCAACATAAGGTTGGGAAGAGGAGTAATGGTTTCATAGCATCATCCCCGTCTTTCATGGCTCCAGATTCACCAGATCACACACTCAGGAAGACTCCCACCCCACAGCAAGAGGAGGTGGTGGCCAAAAGGCCACCTTGGAAGCGAATACTGGCATTGCTAGGTTCGATGGCGCTCCTGATCCTGGTCTTTCGCAATATCCAAGTTCCCCTGCTCTGGCAAACCCTCAAAGAAACCCATCCGGGCTGGCTCGCAGCTGCACTCATGGCATTTGGGGGCCAATGCCTCTTTGCCGGCATTCGCTGGCACTTGGTATTAAGCGCGACCCGCACCAGCATCCACGGGCTCCAGACCTTGCGCTTGGTCCTCATGGCCCACGCCTTTGGTTTTGTCCTCATGGGACCTCTGGCCGGAGATGTCTTCAAGTGCCGCCTTCAGAGCAAGTGGGCTCGGCAGCCCATGGCTCCCCTGCTCTCAACCACTCCGCTGGATCGACTCTTCGGCCTTCTGGGTGGGCTTTGCTTTGGCTTCCTCATGATCTTCATGGGCTGGCTCAATGACGGGCTACCTGCCCTGCCTGCCCCAAAGAAAGGCTGGGGCGTCATCATCCTGGTGAGCATCACGCTTCTGATCTGGCTTCTGAAAAAAACGTTGCAAGAGCCGACCAGAGATACGAGCCGCAAAAAAGGAATCATGGGCCCATTCCTGGAATCCCTCAAAAATCACTGGCAACGCGTCCGATCCAATCCGAAGGTCGCTTTGGGTGCCATTGGCTCCGCCATCATGGTCCATTGCTGTCTGACCTTGGTCATGGTTTTCTGCATCCTCTCCAGCACACAGGTGGAATATCCTTGGTGGCAGATCCTTTGGGTCTTTCCAGTCATTTCGATGCTCACTGCCATCCCAGTCAGCATCAGTGGGGCTGGCGTCCGGGAAGGTTCGACTATGATTCTTCTGAGCTTCTATGGCATTCCATCGGAAAAGGCTGTTGCAGCCGCCATGCTGACCTGGTGTATTCAGGCGCTATGGGCCTTGGGCGGATATGCCTTGTTGAAGCGGGAGCGTCGTGCATGGAGATACAAAAGCGAACAAGAGCTTCCCGGCAAAACTCCCATCTCGATCATCCTACCCACCTGGAACGAAGCCGATCAAATCCCCCGGCTGGCATTGCACCTGAAGGAGCGCGCTCCGGATTGTGAGTGGATCCTGGCCGATGGCGGGAGCCACGATGCGACATGCTCATTGGCCAAGTCGTTTGGTTTTCGTGTCATCAACTCCGAAAAAGGTAGAGGTTTGCAGTTGGATCAGGGGCTTCAGGCTGCCAAGGGCGACCAGGTTGTCTTCATGCACGTGGATACCCGACTACCCGATCGATGGGAAGATGCAATGCTCCGATGCCTCAAGGACCCGAGAGTGGTGGGTGGTGCTTTCTTCAAACGCTTTGACCACCCTCATTGGCTGATGCGTGGATCGCGCATTCGCTGTCTGTTGATGATGTTACTGATGGGCCGGGCCTTTGGTGACCAATGCCTGTTTGCAAGGCGAGACATCTTGATGGCAAGCGGCGGAGTGCCTCGTCTGCCATTGATGGAAGATCTGGCCATGTGCCAGCAACTCAGGCGGCATGGCAACCTGGCTCTGGCCGATGCTTGTGTCATGACCTCAGCAAGACGCTTCCATCAGCGCGGTGTCCTGCGCACCTACTGTCTGATGGGGTGGCTGTGGTTGCGATATGCCCTGGGCTCCCCGGCTGATGCACTGGCTTCCCCCTACCACCCGGAAGAAAAAACTCCAACCTGAAACAAGGCCTGGAGTGCTGGCGGCCGGAGCTTCCTGCCTCAAAGGGCGTTGCTTCACGCATGCGTATCGTTTATCAAAGACCCATGGGTCAGGCATCTCAACGCCACGTCGACGTGGCCATTCTTGGAGGAGGGAGCGCAGGCTATGCCGCGGCACGAACGACAGCGGCCGGCGGGCTCAAGACAGCCGTCATCGATGGCGGGCCGGAACTTGGGGGCTTGTGCATCCTGAGAGGCTGCATGCCAACCAAAGCCCTGCTCTATGCCTCGGAAGTGAAGCACCTCGCAGAAAAAGGAAGCACCTGGGGGCTGCAAATCCCAAAAGTCTCTTTTGACTTTCAGAAGGTCATGGCTCGCAGGGCAGCCATGGTGGAGGAGTTTGCTTCCTACCGAAGGGAACAACTGCAGGATGGCCGATTTGAGCTGATTCGCTCTAAAGCACGCTTCAGGGATCCCCACACCCTCTTGCTAAAAGATGGTTCCCTGGTTCAGGCTAATTCGATCCTGCTGGCTACCGGATCCAGCGTGGCTCCCCTCCCGCTACCCAGCTTGGAATCCATCCAGCCATGGACAAGCAACGATGTCCTGGATCTGAAACGACTTCCCGCATCCATCATCGTGCTTGGAGGAGGGCCTGTGGCTCTCGAGCTGGCTCAATTTTTTCTCCGTTTCGGGGTCAAGACGACACTAATTCAGCGTAGCAAGCAGTTGCTCAGTGGCTTTGATGAAGACATCGCGTATCCGCTTCAGCAGGCCCTCGAGGAAGAAGGCATGCAGATTTATACCCATACCCGGCTTTTGAGTGCTTCCCGAAAAGGAGGCATGGATTGCATTACCTTCGAACACGAGGGGAAAACCCGAGAGATTTTTGCCGAGGCAGTCCTTCATGGCTTGGGAAGAGTTCCCAACCTCGGAAGCCTGAACTTGGAAAAAGCAGGGCTGAACCTGCAACAGGGACGTCTGAAGACCGATCCTCAGATGCGGAGCCCGGTATCTCATATTTATGCAGCTGGGGATTGTGCGGGCCCTCATGAAATCGTTCATATTGCCATTCAGCAGGGTGAAACCGCCGCACACAACATCCTCCATCCGAAGAGCCCCCGCACGATGGACTATCGAGCACTGGTTTCCGTTGTCTTTACCGATCCTCAAGTAGCCATGGTGGGATTGAGCGAGGCAGAGGCCAAACGCTCCGGAAGGCGAGTGCTTTGTGCTGATTACCCCTTCAATGATCATGGCAAATCGATGCTGATGGAGGCAATGCATGGAAAGGTTAAGCTCATCGCTGACGCGACAAGTGGTGAGATTCTGGGGGGCGCATGCACCGGCCCCATGGCGGGTGACTTGATTCATGAAATCGTGGTTGCGGTTCATCAGCGTATGACGGCGCAGGAACTGGCAGTGGTGCCCCATTACCATCCGACCTTGGCGGAGATCTGGACCTATCCTGCCGAAGACATCGCCGATGCGCTGAGCTGAGCATTCATCACTACACACAAAAAGCTTGGCATTTATGGGAGGTCCAAGAGGATGTGCCGCATGGCTCTACCAGCTGATTACCACATGCACACGCCACTGTGCCACCACGCCAAAGGTGAGCCCTGGGAACTGGCTGCTCAGGCCGTTCAGAAAGGCTTGTCCGAAATTGGTTTTTCCGAGCACAACCCCATGATTCGGGATGACTGGGATGATTGGCACATGGTCCGCGATGATTTGGAGCTATACGTAGCCAATGTTGAAAAAGCGCGCCAGGACGTACCGGATCTTCAAATCAAACTCGCCTTGGAGACCGATTACATCCCCAGGCATGAGGCATGGGTTCGGGAGCTCAAGGAGCAGGCTGATTTTGATTACTTCATCGGATCGGTCCATTACATCACCGATACATTCGACATCGACAATCCCAACAAAAAGGACCTGTGGACTCGTGGGGACATCAACGCCATCTGGGAAGCTTACTTCGAGCGACTGGCCCAAGCTGCCTCCTCAGGGCTCTACGACATCATAGGCCATGCCGACTTGTGCAAAAAATTCAACTACCTGCCCAGCAAAGACCCTCAGCCCTGGTATCGGCATTTTCTGGAAGCCGCCCGAGACCATGATGTGGCGATCGAAATCAATACGGCTGGACTGCGCAAGGATTGTCAGGAAATGTATCCCTGCCCCGACTTGTTGGTGATGGCCCAGCAAATGGGGATCGCCCTGACCTTTGGGTCCGATGCCCACGCACCCAACGAGGTGGGTTCGGATTTCGAAGGTGCGGTGGCGCTGGCGCGCCAGGCCGGTTACACGCACTGGCGACGCCACACCAAGGGAGAGCAGGAAGCGGTGATTCTCTGAGAAGGCTCCTGTAGGAAGCCGTTAATGGCATTGGGCTTTTCAACCAGAGAGCAAGGCCCTAGGGTTTCATCATGCTCCATAAGCCAGTGAAGACCGAGGCGTGGGCCCGCCACTCGGCCAAAGTTGCATTGAAAGGGTGCCTGATCCTTCTCTGTTGGGCCGAGGTTTCGGCGGAGAGTTGGAAGGCAGGCTTCAGCCGAACTCTCATCACACCGCAAAAGCCCATCTGGATGAGCGGTTACGCATCCAGGGATCATGCGGCAGAGGCCACGCGCACCGAACTGTGGGCCAAGGCCATGGCCTTGGAAGATGCCGGAGGGCATCGTGCCTTGCTGATCACACTCGATCTGGTAGGTGTCTCCCGCGACGTCACCCTCCCCATACGCAGAGCTCTTGCCAAAGATCACGGCCTGGGCATGGCCGACATTTTCATCAACTGTTCCCATACCCACACAGGGCCGGTTGTCGGTGAAAACCTGCGGACCATGTACGTGCTGGATGCCTCCCATTCGCAAGCCATCCTCGACTATACCGAATGGCTCATCGACGAGGTGATCACCCTCGGTATCCAGGCAGTGGAGGCGCTCCGGCCTGCCTCTCTCCAATACGGTCATGCCCAAGCCACCTTTGCCACCAACCGTCGACAAAACCCCGAATCGCTGGTGCCTGCTTGGCGAGCATCCGGGCGCTTGAAAGGTCCCGTCGATCATGAGGTCCCCGTCCTTTCCATTCGTGATTCGGAACGGGCCCTCATAGCCGTGGTCTTTGGATATGCCTGCCATGCCACCGTATTGAATGATTATCAATGGTCCGGCGATTATCCGGGTTATGCCCAGTCAGCGCTGGAGCGACGCTTTGAGGGCGTTCAAGCCATGTTCTGGGCAGGAGCCGGAGCAGACATCAATCCACTTCCTCGCCGATCCGTCGAACTGGCCGAAGGCTACGGAGAAGAACTCGGGATGGCGGTGGCCTCCACCCTGAAAGGTGTCATGAGCGAGGTGTCTCCAACCTTGAGAACTCAATACACCGAAATCGACCTGCGTTTTGACTCATTACCAAGCCCGTCAGAACTGCAGAAGGAGGCCGATTCTGACGATCCTTACGCCGCTGCCCGAGCTCGCAAGTGGCTCAAAATCCTCGATCAGGGGGGACGCTTACCGACTACTTACCCTTACCCTCTGGGAATATGGCATCTGGGAGATCACCTCCAATGGCTGAGCATGGGAGGAGAGGTGGTCGTCGATTATGCCCTAAAATTCAAGAAACAGGCCATCCAATCTCTTTGGGTGGCCGGATACTCACATGACGTGATGGGCTACATCCCATCACGCCGCGTCTGGAATGAGGGAGGCTACGAAGGCGGAGGCTCGATGGTGTATTACGGGTTACCCACTCGCTGGTCGGATGCAGTAGAAAAAGAAATCAGTCAAGTCGTCGAATCCTGGTTGAAGCCCTAATCCATCAAGACCTGCATCAGGCTTGTGGCCAGGGACGGGCATGGACCCAACCTCATCTACTGGCGACCTGTCTTGAGTTCGACAATGTCGTGAGGCGCCGCTTCTCGTTGACCCGCAGGGGTGACCCTGGCATAGCGGGCCTTGGAGCGCAAACCTGGTAAATCTGCGGCTCCCAAATAGCCCATTCCCGATTGTATGCCTCCAATTAACTGAGCCAGCACTTTGTCCACAGGGCCTGAAACCTCTTTCAATGCCTCCACTCCTTCGGCAGAAATCTTGCGTGCGCGATCCTTGATGGAATGACCGTATCGAGCAGCAGACCCTGCTTTCATGGCAGCCAGGCTTCCCATACCTCGATACTGCTTATAGAGCTTACTGCTGATCTCCAGAATTTCCCCCGGGGCTTCTTCACAGCCTGCCAGCAAATTGCCACAAATGACGGCGTCAGCCAGGGTCAGGGCTTTAACAATATCCCCGGATTTGGTGATTCCACCATCGGCCAGGATAGTGACGCCCAATTGCTTGGCGGCTCGACTGGCGATATAGAGCGCCGTCATTTGTGGAACGCCTACCCCGGCGACCACGCGCGTCGTGCAGATACTCCCCGGGCCTTGACCAATCTTGATACAATTGGCACCGCATTCGGTCAGGTAGGAGACTCCACTTCCCGTAGTGACATTGCCGGCGATGATCGGCAGGTGCTCAAAGGCATCGCGAATCATGCGAACCGTCTCCCCCACCCCACGGGTATGTCCATGAGCCGTGGAAACAGCGACCGCATCCACTCCTCGCTCCACCAATGCCTCCACATGGTGCAGGGTTTTTTCGCGGTCCAGATCACCCGATGACGTCCTGGAGGCTGAAACGGCAGCACCACAAAGCAATCGAAACTCCCTGTCGCGTGCCGGCTTGAATTGCTCCTGTCGCTCATGGGTGATCCGATCGACATCGGACAGGGTGAACAAGCCTCGCAGGTGGTCCTGTGCATCCACCACCATCAGCTTGTCAATCCGCGGATACTCGGCAAAGACCCGATCTGCCACGGCAATGGGATCATTGCCCAGATCCTTCTCAGCCAGAGTCATCACTTCATTACGAGGTAGGAGTGCCTCACTCACGGAGCGATTTGCATTGCGCGGACGTACGACGTTTCCAGGCAACAGACCGATTAATTTTTCACTGGCATCCACCACGGGAAAGGTACTGAAGGTGAACCCCTTCCGTTCGATCAATTCGAGCACCTCGCCAATCAGGGATTCAGGCCGCACAGTAATGGGGTCGGTGATCAGTCCATGGACGTGATTCTTGACCCTGGACACCTCCTTGAGCTGGTCCCGGGCCGTCATGTTGTAGTGAATCAAACCCATGCCCCCATGCTGTGCCATGGCAATGGCCATGCGGGATTCGGTCACGGTATCCATGTCGGAGGACAGGATGGGAAGATGGAGCTCGATCCCTTCAGCCAAGCGGGTTTCCAATTGGGTTTCCCGTGGGAGAATGTCGGAGTAAAGCGTGCAGAGACTCAGGTCGTCGTAGGTCAACCCACAATCCTTGTGGGCAGAAAAGAAGTCGTCTGCTTGGAGAAAAAAGTTCTTGTCGAGAACGTTTGGCTGCTGCGTGTCTGCCATGTCAAAGTTTCACAAAGCTCACTGGGGCTGGCAAGATGGAACTTAACTATTTTCGATCCAACCCTCATGACATTCCTTAGGATACGAGGGTTCCCAAAACCAGGACCCATTGCTAAAGTGATTGCAGGTTGAAATCGAGAGATCATTCATTGTTGATCTTTCAAAATCGATCAACAGGACCCAAACTGCCACAGCCACCATCCTTGCGCAGAAAACCTTACGATAGGGCTAACATGACCAGAATCAACCATTCGAAACCAACCATGCACCGCTTTGGGCGCAACCCATGGATGATCCTTCTCTCTGTATGGGGAGCGACCCTTCAGGCCGACTCGGGTCGCCCAGAACCAGCCATTCCTGTTTTCAAGGATGGAGAAGCCCAAATCGTGGAACGCTTTGCCGATCCAGACATGTGGATTCGCCATGACCTGTGGGTGGAGACCTCCTTTGATTCCGATGGAGATGGGCGACTGGACCGCATGCACGTCGATGTCACGAGACCTCGACAAACCGAGACCGAAGCGCTCAAGCTGCCAGTCATTTACATCACCAGCCCTTACTTTGCCGGAACAACGGGAGCTGGCACCGAGTATTTCTGGAACCCACACCAGGAATTGAGTCAGGCTCCTCCTGAACGCCAAGCCGCTCCAGCGGTGGAACGCCGAGGCGAACGCCCGATCATTTCAAAGAGCCATGCCAAGACGTGGGTTCCGAGAGGTTACATCGTAGTCCATTCTTCATCACCCGGAACAGGACTCTCGCAAGGCTGTCCCACCGTAGGGGGAGCAAACGAATCCCTGGCCCCCAAGGCAGTGATCCAATGGCTTACAGGCCATGCCAAAGGCTACACCTGCATGGATGGCACAAAGACCATGGAGGCTTTCTGGTGCAATGGCAAAGTGGGCATGACCGGCACCTCCTACAATGGCACGCTTCCTCTGGCAGCTGCTACCACAGGGGTCGAGGGGCTGGAGGCCATCATTCCAATTGCACCCAATACTTCATATTACCATTACTACCGAAGCAACGGCTTGATTCGCCACCCTGGAGGATACATTGGTGAGGATATCGACTGTCTCTATGATTTTATTCACAGCGGCAATCCTGATCGAGCCAGCTACTGCGATGAGATCATCCGCGATACGGAAATGGCCCAAGGCATGGATCGAACCCATGGGGACTACAATGATTTTTGGGCTGGCAGGGATTATTTGAATCATGTGGGCCCCATGAGGGCAGCCACCCTCATGGCCCATGCGTTCAACGATTGGAACGTCATGCCCGAGCACAGCGTGAGGATTTATCAGGCCCTCAAAGAAAAAGGCCTTCCCGTGCAGGCCTACTTCCACCAGGGAGGCCATGGTGGAGAGCCCCCATTGAAACAGATGAACCGATGGTTCACCCGCTATCTTCACGGCATTCAAAATGGCGTGGAGAATGAACCTCGTTCATGGATCGTGAGGGAAAATGATGAACGCACCAACCCCACCTCTTATTACGATTATCCAAATCCGGCAGCCGAGGCTGTGAAACTCTACCCCCATCCCGGTGCCCCCGGGCATGGCTCCCTGAGATCCACCCCCGTTTCAGAAAGCGTCATGGAATCCCTGATCGATAATTACTCTTTCGATGGAGAATCGCTGGCGCGCGCGGAGTGGACGCAGCATCGCCTTCTTTACCTGAGCGAGCCCCTGGAGGAACCTCTTCATCTCTCCGGCACCCCCACGGTCACCATCCGCCTGGCTACCAGTCGTACGGCAGCCAATTTGTCCGTCTGGCTGGTCTCCCTTCCATGGGATGATGGAAAGAAAAGCAAGATCACCGACAACATCATCACACGAGGTTGGGCCGACCCTCAAAACCAGGATTCTCTAAAAGATAGCTCGCCTCTCACCCCGGGAAAATACCGTACTCTCACTTTTGAGCTGCAACCGGATGACCAGATCATTGCAAAAGGACAGCAACTGGCATGGATGATCTTTTCAAGCGATCAGGATCATACGCTGTGGCCGCGTCCCGGAACCGAACTGACCATCGATCTGGAAGCATCGTCCTTGACACTCCCCATCGTCGGCGGAAAGGGTTCCCTCGCTTTTGCACTCGATAAAGTGGTTGCCTCCGATCCGGCCCCGTCATCTTCCGGTGAGTAATCAGAACTCCAAGCGCGGGATCCTTGTCGTCGGAAGTATCAACTCGGATTGGGTGGTTCCCCTTGCCCGCATGCCCCTTGGAGGTGAAACCCTGGAAGCCTCACCCATCCAATATTATGCTGGCGGAAAGGGAGCCAACCAGGCGGTGGCTGCGGCTCGCATGGGAGCATGTGTCAGGCTCATGGGGAGGGTCGGCGACGATAGGCATGGGCGGCAACAGCTGGAAGCCCTGAACCAGGAAGGGATTCTAACCAGCCTTGTGGGTGTTGATGACAAATGTTCGACCGGGACCGCCATCATACTAATGGAACCTGAGGGACAGAACCGTATCCTGCTAATACCTGGAGCGAACCATGCCCTTCAGCCGGCTTGGTTGGCATCCCATGACGATGTGTTTCGGAATGCTGAACTGAT
>Ga0163109_10002906_pt1 | contig 13177 bp, 10 predicted proteins | sample CRUFie1St13metaG_FD_108704 | JGI IMG/M metagenome (GOLD analysis project Ga0163109, IMG submission 108704) | Marine microbial communities from the Costa Rica Dome - CRUD Field 142mm St13 metaG | ecosystem: Environmental > Aquatic > Marine > Oceanic > Photic zone | place: Costa Rica: the Eastern... | reverse complement strand
AATTGTTGTAACTGTTGCATCTGAATTTGTTGTAAATTACTTAATCTTTCAGCATTGATGTAATCATCAGTCTTACCTAATTCAATTTCTTTATGAATATTAGATGTTAATTTTTGAATATCTATTTCGTTTAACTCATTTATATTTGTAGACATATTATCCATATATTTAAATATTTATTTAATATTTAAATTTAACGTATTACAATTCTAATCTATCATTTAATAAATGATACTTATTTTTCTCTTTATTATTTAATTTTTCAAAATCACTCTCTATTATTGTAAATTTATTCCAAACCTTTAGTAAATTTAAAACATCGTTTACTAATAAATCATTGAAAGATCGTAATCCTTTACTATAAATTATACAATCACCCTTTACTAAACCATGTAATAATCTACTAACTGGTTCATTTAATTTGTCATCCTCCTTTCTCTTAAAAACAAATACTAACTCAAAATTTAAATAATTTTTTTCTAATATTTCACTATCTTCCTCTAATAATAACTGTTTCATATTTAAATCTTTTCTAAATTTATTATGAGGATCTACTATTTCATTCTTATTATTAATTAAAATTTGTTTAAAATTACTATCCTCATCTACATATACACAACTATGATATTCTATATTCAAAATCATATTTATTAAAGAATTGAAATTACAATTCTCTAATTTATCATTTAATCCATCATTTGATACAAATGTGTTCATTAATACACATTTATTATATAATAATCCCTTATCATAACTAATAAATGAAGCTAACATATTCATCGGTAACTCATTTATATTATCAAATTGTGTTACAATTTTAAACATTATTTGATACATATTTGTACTATTAGTATAACAATCTTTCATATCACCTATATGCAAATCATCTAATTCTATAAATTTAACTACCTCTTCCATAAAATTACTCATATCTACCTCTTTTAATTCACAAAATTTTTTTAATTTTTCTATACTTTTTTCAAAATCTACATAATTAGATTTTAATTTACAAATATCTGTTTCATCTTTTGTATAATTACTTTCATCTTTTAAAACTAAATTAAATTTATCTTTCGAATCATTCTCATTTATAAAAATTAACTCTACTTTATCTGACATATATTTACTTATATTAATTAATTTTAATTAATACGTACATCATTATCTTTAAAATAATTTAATATATTCTCTATATAATAATTTTCTTCTATTTTAACATTCTTATTTGATATAAATTTCATACCCATACCGTCTTGACTTTTATAAAAATTTTTTTTATCTACTTTATATAAATAACATTCTCTATTTAAATTTTCTATTTCTCCTTTTTTACTTTCTCTTACAAAACCAACCCCTTTTTTGAAACCTCCTTTTAAATGTTTATTATTAATTGATGATAACACTGCTAACCAAGGAGCTGTGAATGCATTTATTGTTTTATTTTTAATTAATTTATTATATTTATCAACAGATCCAAAATATAAATCTTTATCAATATAATTATCATAATTGTTTTTAATAATTTTAATTATATTATTAATCATTTTTTCTTCATATCCTAATTTAGTATAAATATTTAGTAAATCTTCCCTTTTTTTAATTAAAAAATCAATATTTAAATAATCTAATGGAAATAATCCATCAATTATTTCTTTTCTATGATTATCTAAATTATTTTCTACAATATTTTTAGCATTTTTTATTAAATTTACTTTTACGAAAAATTTTAAATTAGTTTCTATCTTAATATTTATTCTATTATTTTTAAAAAAGTTACTTAAACCTAATAAAATAACTTTACTCTTATTATTATCTACTAACTTTCCTAATTTTGAATAAAAATTCTCTCTCCAATAATTACACATCTTCTTCTCTATATCTTTACTCTTTTTGGGATTTTTATCTAACTCATCATAAATTTCATTCATCCCTTTTTCATTTAATATACTCTCTGTTATCTTGTCTAAATCTATTATATTAAACTCTAATGATGACACATTTTCTACAAAAAAATCCTTTAATTCATCATTTAATCCAACTATATGACTAAAAACCTCTATCATTTATATTTATTTATATATTATTTTTATAATAATATATAAATATAATTAATTAATTAACCTTATATCAAATTTATTTTGTTTATTTAATATATATGCAACAAATTTGCTTTAACCAAAATTTATTCTTAATATTCATTCTTATTTCTTTTACAATTATTATTGTATTCGCAAATTTAAAAATTGACCAAAATAATCTACAAAAATTAAATTCTAATGATAATAATATTAATAATAATAATGATACTATCGTATCTAATAAATATAATTTACCCACATCTGAATTAGTTAATGATAAAATTGATCAACGTGACGAAGACGCTTTAGAAAATCCACTAAAACCTCCTAATAGAAGATTACCTAGACATATTTATCCTTCAGCAGCTAAGGATTATATATTTGAGGTACCTACAAGAGGATATCCAGATAATTATCATTATTATGGTAATTTAATTAGAAGAGAAGATGATAAAATTGTAAAATTATTTGGTAGACAAATTTATCCAGGAAGTAATCAGTATGAATATTATGGTATAACATCAGATCCAACTGGAGGTAGTTCAGTAAAGATTCCAATTAAAGTAAGAGGAGATAAAGAATTATATGATAAAGACGAGATTGATATAGAGTTTCTCGATAGTAGTGTAGGTAAATTCATATTATTTATGAATGATTTTGATAGACCAAGATATAATCCATTTGTAATAAATTAATTTTTAATATCATAAAAAATATATACTAAATTATCAACTATTAAAAATGCATCTTTTTTTGATAAGAATAGGAATATCATCATTAATATATCTAGTGAAATATTATTTTCAATTTTAACTTTTGAATTAATTAAAATATTTTTTAATTCAAGTAAATTATCATCATTTAAATCTAACCCATAATTTAATAAATTTTTAGAGATGTACATTTTATTTTTATTAATATCAGGTAATGCCCATGCCCATGTGATAATTTTATTTGCTTCATCCCAGCTACATAATATTTCATAATTAGATTTAAATTTATTATTATTATTTATATCTTTTATAATAAAAATATTTTCTTTTAAGTCAAAATTATTATCTTTTTTAATTATATGTTCATTTTTTTCAATTTTAAGTTTTTTAATTAGATTATTATATTTTGAATCATAATACTCTAAAGAATTTTTAATAATATTATTCATATATATAATATATATATATAAAAAATTATAAATTTTCAGTATAAGGACTTACATTTCTAGAATAAATATTTTCATATTTATTTTTGATAAAAATGTCATTATTGCTTTTTATATTTGTAACACTTTCTATTTCAATTTCACTTGGTAAGTCAATTGAAATTTCTGTATCAATATTATTAATAGAAGCTTTGTTTTCGTTATTGCTACTGCTACCAATTTGATTTTTTGTAATACTTTCAATTTCAATTTCGCTTGGTAAATCTATAGAAACTTCTGTATCAACATTATTTGTAATACTTTCAATTTCTATTTCACTAGGTAAATCAATTGAAATTTCTGTATCATTAGTTGTAGCTTTGTTAACACTATCACCACCAGTTTGATTCTTTGTAATACTCTCAATTTCTATTTCACTAGGTAAATCAATTGAAATCTCTGTATCTACATTTTTTGTAATACTTTCAATTTCTATCTCGGTTGGTAAATCAATTGATATTTCACTATCAATATTATCTACATTTTTTTTTGTAATACTCTCAATTTCTATCTCACTTGGTAAATCAATTGAAATTTCTGTATCATTAGTAATAACATTACCTCCCATTTGAACATTTGTAATACTTTCAATCTCGATTTCACTAGGTAAATCAATTGAAATTTCTGTATCATTAGTAATAACATTACCTCCATTTTGAACATTTGTAATACTTTCAATCTCGATTTCACTAGGTAAATCAATTGAAATTTCACTATCAATATTTTTTGTTATACTTTCAATTTCTATCTCACTAGGTAAATCAATTGAAATTTCACTATCAATATCACCCCCTTCTTGTCCTTTTGTAATACTCTCAATCTCAATTTCACTAGGTAAATCAATTGAAATTTCTGTATCAATATTAACTTTATCATTTGTTATACTCTCAATCTCTATCTCACTTGGTAAATCAATCGAAATTTCTGTGTCATTATCACCAGTTTGATTATTTGTAATACTCTCAATCTCTATCTCACTTGGTAAATCAATCGAAATTTCTGTGTCATTACCACCAGTTTGATTATTTGTAATACTCTCAATCTCTATCTCACTTGGTAAATCAATTGATATTTCACTGTCATTATTGCTCTCTTCATCATTTTTTATACTCTCAATCTCTATCTCACTAGGTAAATCAATTGATATTTCACTATCTATCTCACCACCCTCCTGATAATCTTTAATACTCTCAATCTCAATCTCACTTGGTAAATCAATTGAAATTTCTGTATCTAATTCTTCTTTTATACTCTCTATTCCTATTTCACTTGGTAAATCAATTGAAATTGAGGTTTCTGAATTTACATCCCCTCCTACTTTTAAACTCTGCTGGATTTCTGAATTACTACTTAAATTTGTTGATGTTTCTGATAAATTACTTATTGATTGTTTTTCATCTATATTAGATGATTCAATAACATTGTTAGATGTATCATCATCATTTGATTTTTTTTCATCAGTATTAGATGATTCATTCATCGTATTAGTTTTTGTTAATTTTGTTTCGTTATTATTCTCAGATATATTATTATTACTATATGTTTTTGTTACAGATATTTCAGAGCTTTTATCTTTAGGAAAATAAAAATTATTTAAAAAATCTGTATTTATAATTGATTCATTATTTGAATTATTTGAAAGAAAGGCTCTGGAATTATTATCTATTTCTTTATTTTCAATAAAGTCAGGAAATAAATTTATTGGTTCGCCACCTTTTAATATTGTATCAATGTCAGAAGAAATTGAATCTTTTGTATAGTTATCAAGAAAATTCATATATTTTTCTTTATTCATTATATAATATAATATATATTATATAATTAAAAAATAATAATTAATTTATCATTATTTTGATTATCTTTAACTAATTCTATACTATTTTTATTTTCTACTTTTTCTTTTTTTTCTATAATATCTTTTTCTAAACTTTTTTTAGAATTAATTTTTAAGATATGATTAATATTACAACATTTTCCTTTATTATCACATTTATATTTTAAGTATTCATTCTTTTTTAAATTACCAATAAAATTTAAATATAATAATCTATGTAAAGCGTGTTTTTTACCATTAAAAAAGAAATTGATATAATGAACATCAGTACTTTGAATATAAGTTATATAACCTTGCCAAAAAACACAATCATTACCAAATAAACTAGTTTCTACATTTCTACTAATTCTTTGTAAACTTTTTACATCAAGTTTTTTATCATTATCTATATCGTCATTTTGATTATTAATTAGCTCAACTAAGATTTTATTTTTGGATATTTTACCCATTAATAAATATAAGGAAATAAATATAATAAGGTTTAAAAATAAATAGATTTAATTTTATTAATATTATTAGAGTTAAAATTATATTCAAATAAAATTGCTAATTGATTTTTTTCTTTAACAATACTTTTATAATCAATAATAATGTTATATTTAATATCATATATTATTTTACCATCTTTACAAATATAAATTACCTTAAAGTAATTATCATAAATAATTATAGTTTCACTCAATATTTTAGATAAAATACATAATATAATTCTTCCATTAAATAATAAATTATTCATATCGTTTATTATTGAATCAAAATTACTAAAATTTAAATAACTAAATGTATTTTGCAGATATTCTTTATTTGTATTATTATTTATAAAATCTATAATTTTTCCTATGAAATAATTAGTTAAATTTGTTTGTAACTCACTGTAAAATTTTAAATTTCTTAACTCATCTGTTTTTAAATAATTATTCTTCCAATAATATGAATTTACAAATGCTCTAATAATACTGTAATTATTCATTATTATATTTTGAATTTTATAATCTCCTATCTCCTCCATTGGATTTTCTAATATATTTTCATTTAATGTCTTTATATTCTTAAAAATACCCCTCTTATTCTTGGAAAATGGAATATTACCAAAATATTGAGTTAATATCTTCTCTATATCCGGATTATTACTTTTGATTATTTTCTCATTCTTCCTTATAATATAATTATTCTGATCCACAATGTCACTTATAAAATAATTGTCCTCCTTTAACAACTCTTTCGATTTCATCTCATCTGATAATAACTCGTCTATGATCTTTGATACGAAATTTATTGTTTTCTTTGTTGATAATTTAAATAAACATTTATTTGATACAAATTTACAATGATAATTTGAATTACAATCATCCTTATTCTGATGAATACTACATAAATGTCTTTTATTATTTAAATTATATTCATTAAAATTTATATTATTATCACTAATGTTAACAAATTTGTTATCTCCACCTATTAGTAATTTATCATAAATGTCTTTACTTATATTTTTGTAAATTATTTTTTGAATTTGTTTATTTTTCTCATTTTTATTTAATTTATTAGAATCAATTATTTTAATTATTTTATCTTTTATATTATTATTTTGATTAATAAAATTACTAAATTCTAATCTAAAAAGTTCATAACTTTCATTTTCAAACATCTTTTTTTTAATATTTTTAATTCTGTCATCTATTTCAAAATTGTTATTAATAATAAATTTATTAATTATTTCTTCTTCAGAAATATTTTTTTTAATAAATATTTCTTTATTAAATTTCTTAGAAATTTCTTTAATTTTATTTTCAGAAATAAATTCATTTTTTACTCTTAATTCAATTTCATCATCAAATAAAAATGCAACAAAGTTAAATTTATCATTATTAAAATTTGAATATAAAAATCCTATTGGAATTAAATTTAATTTTACTTCATTATTGATCATTAATAAATTGTTTACAGTTTCATCGATATTTTTTAAGTATTTATCAATAGATAATTCTATCTTAATATCATGTAATGTTCCTGAAGGAAAAGTTGGTAATAAAATATTATTATTAATTACTATATATCTACATTTAAATTTATTATCAATAATTTGTGTTGTTATCTTAAATTTAGTATTTCTAAGAAGATAGTTTATATATTTACAACTAAAAAGTATATTTTTATTAGTTAAATCTCCAAAATTAATACTACATGTTAAATCATTAAATTTAATACTTTTTTTTATTACTGAATCGTCCATTTTAAATATTTTTTTTAAATTCGCATCTGTTTTATCATTCTTCTTTTCAATTAAAAATATCGGATAATATATTTTTTTATCTTTCAATATTATTAAATTATCTCTTTCAATATCTTTTTTAAAAATATTATCATCTTGATTATTACATAACAAAATGAAATTATCTATATATTCCTTCTTTTCAAATGTATTTTTTTTAACTTCTACATTTTTTTCAAAAATATAATAATTTATTCCATTTTTTGTTAAAATACCTGGTTTTGATATAATATCATATATATAATTGAATTCTATATTAGTGTACTCTTTTAAATATCTTTTATAATTATCTATATTTTCAAAAACTAATTTTAATTCACCTGAATTTAAACTAATAAAAATATTGTCATTAATATTATTTATTACTATTTCAATTATATCCTTCACTGATTTATCATAAATTGAAGAAATACATTCTAAAAATTGATAATTTGATATTTTTACACCCAATTTAAAATAATAACTTGGTAATGTTTTTATCAAATAATGATTTTTAATCTGCACATTATTATTATCCTCCACCTTATTTAAAAATTTATCTAATATATCCGGTAAAAAACTAAATCTACCTTCCTGAATTTTATTTGTATCTTGTAATATATAAATTTTATCGGTTTTAATATTCTTTTTTACATCCTCTATTACATCTATTTTATTCATACATTTTAAATAATAATCCTTTTTTGACTTATTTGTTGAATCTAATGGATCCTTCTTAAAACAACACGGCATACACAAATCATTCGGATTTTTACTCCTTTGTAAAAATCCGACATGCATATACTCACCATTCTCCTCCGGATCACATACATAATACAAATTATTACCCTTGTCTTTTGAATTAAATAACTCAGCAGCTCTTAATACTACCTCCTTTTTACCATCCTTTACCTTCCTCTCATAATATTTTGTTTTATCATTATACTTATACCCCTTCTGTAACATCTCATTTATTGAACTGAAAAAATGCTGCTTCGGTTGCCTCTTCTTTTTTCCACTATTCTGACACGATCTAGTCCAATGACTCTCACCTTTATCTGGCCTATATCCTAATCTGTCTGAATCAAATTTAGTTAACTTTTTGACATCTTTTATTACTTTATCCTCTACCATAATAACATCTTCTACTTTATTTCTTCTCTTTGCTATATTAGTTAAACTTTTTAATTTATCTTTTAAATTAGAATATTGTTTATTCTTATTAAGATAAGTCTCAATATAAAGATAAATTAATTTATTCATAAATGTTACTATTCTATTTAGTTGATTCTTATTTCTTGCTCCTGAAATTCTTATTTTATAATTTAATCTTGATCTTCCTTGAATATTAACATCTATACCTGGATGATTATTCTTTGGAGCACTTTCTAATTTCTTCAATTCTTTTCTTGATTTTTTTATCACAGGATGTTCTGTTTTAACTTCCTCTATTAATTCTGCTGACTTTTTCTCAGATAAATTAAATTGTTTAGCTATTTCTTTTATTAATGAAATTTCAGTATACTCATAATTCTTTATGAAATGAATAATTCTATGTTTCACTTTAGCTTCATTTTCAAATTTACTTACTCTTTTATATCTTAAATATGTACCATATTTACTTGTTGTACTTATTTTTCCACTGTCTGATGTTCTTTTTCTAGGTTCAATTACTAAAGATACAAAAGGATAAAAATTTCTACAAAAATCTGATAAATCATTATGATTAATTGTTTTTGTACCCTCAAATTCAACTTTTTGAATTGAATTAATAAATGCATAACTAAAATCTTCCTCTTTTGGTATCTCTAATTTCATTTTTATATTTTCTGAATTAATTTTTTTTATAATATTTATAATATATGTATAAGTTTCTTGTATATCATCAAACGTAGCTAAATCATCCTCCTTCCACTGAATTTTATATTCTAATCTACCAGTTTCAAATAAATTAATTGCTAAATATTTATTTAATGAACCTCCTTTTTGATTTGTTCTTACTTTAAATGATACACCATAAGGACTATTCTCAAACCATTTAGCTTTTATCGCATTTTCATCTTTCTCTTGTGTTTTAGTATAAAATTTATATAAGAATTTTCCATCATGTAATTGATATTGAACAAATGGATAATCTTCTGAAGTTTCGAAATTATCCCAAATTCTATGTAAATCTAAATAGTCAAAATTAAAAATATTCGTATGTATAATATAACTATGAATTACAGTATGAGTTATATAATTATTTTTAAAAATATTACTTTTTTTTAAGTCTATATTCTCTAATGTTTTTATTATCTCATTTTCTATTATTAAATCATTATTAATTGTTGTAAATACACTATTCATTAAACTTATCTCATCCTTCTTAAGATTACTATTATTTGTATTTAAAAAATTTAATATTTGTTTAAAACTATCTGAATTTATATGACTATAATAAATTCTTATATAAATATCAAATAAATTCTTTATCTTATTCTCTTCTAACTCATAATTTAACCCTAAATCATTATAAATATCTATCATGTAAATCTCATTATTTTCAATATATTTTTCATAATCCTCTAATAATTTAAACTCATCCTCCTCTCTTTTAATTCTTGAACCTATCTTTTTGAAATCTTGTTTTAAATATAATAAATCACCTCTTAAATCCTCATAGATTTTTAAATTATCATTTGGCTCAATACTTATATTTAATAAACTATTCTTTTTTAACCATTTTTGACCCAACATAATTTTATCCGTTCTTAAATTTCTATCTATATGATCAATATAACTATATTTTGTCCATAAATATATACTACTCGGTATTAAATAACAATTATTTTTACAAAATATACTATTTAACTTTATCGCTGCACAAATTTTCTCCTTTATCTTTTTTATTGTATCATCCTCAAATATATATTGACTAAATACATAGTTTTTCACAAATAAATTGTTCAAACTATCATCATACATTAAATTATCCTTGTCATTTGGAAAATTTATTAAATTATTATAAGTTTTTTTTGTGTCTATTACTATCTCATTTATTAATTTTTTCGTATTCTCTGCATCTGTATCAATATCATCATTTCTATATAAATTTTCTAATTCTTCTAAATCATACTCATCATTATCATCATATGTTAAATTCTCATCTATAATATTATTATCTAATAACTCTTCATCATCATAAGGTTCATTTTCATCATCAGCACCACCTTTTTGAATTTTATTTTGAGATAATTTTTTATTTTTTTCTGTAATTTCTTTTTTATAAAGATATTCATAATTATACATAATTTTATCGCTAACCATTTCTTTTTTTAAAAAATTGTCTAACCATTTTTCTCCCATTTTTTTTTTTAAATCATTTTTAATTTTTTCTGATTTATCTATAATAATTATTGTTTGGAGTAAATGTTCATTAGTAAATAGTTTTTTATACCAATTGTTATCATAATATTTAGTTAATGACTCAATCTCCTTCATCTCTAATTTTATTATACTGTCATAAAAATTTAATTTTTCTATTTTTAATAATATTTTCTTAATATTCTCAGGAATATTAAATCCAACAAATACAAATAACTGATATTGAACCCTTCTATTTAGATTTTTATATTTATATATTAATTTAACAGGATTTTTCATATATATAATACATATAATTTAATTTAAAATATTATTATTTAACTCAATACCACAATACTCCTCAGGATTCATATTATAATCCTTATACATATAAACATTACAATTTACTCCATGTTTTAATAACTCTATATTAATATTTTTAAATAAAGGTGTATGCCCTATCTCTGGACATCCTACATGAGCTAACTCATGAATCGCTACATACATTAACTCATTTATATCATGCAATTTTCCATCCACACTTGATCTTAAACAAAATACTATCTCCTCTCCCTTATTTATTGAATAACTAGTAAATTTAGAATTTTCTGTATTCTCTCTAAATATTATATTGTCAAATTTTCTTAATATATTATTATTATACTCCTCTATAAATTTTAATTTCTTGTTACTACTATCTTTCTTACATAAATCATCTATATAATAAATTAATTTTTTTAATCTTCTCTTCATCTCATCTATTTTCTCTGCTGCTTCCTTTTTATCATCCAAATTTCTTACTATATATTCTTCCCCTGAATAAGTCTCCTCAAATGAAACTTCATTCCTATGTATTATTATGAATAAACACATTATCGACAAAAATATAATAATTAATATAGTTTCTCTCATATAATATACTAAATAATTTTTATAAAAATATATATATAAATTATTTATTAAATATCCTCTCTAAATGTAAAATAATTTCTTTATTATTTAAAAATAAATACTTCCTCTTCCTATAATAAGATAAATCATTTGAATTTATTTTCTCTCTCCACTTTTCAAAATCTATTGATAATGGCTTCTCATTTAATGTCTTATTAAAATAAAACTCCTTATTATTATAATATCTATCTATCTGTCTATAAAATCTTCTCTTTAATATCTCCTCCTCTGGAACATCTATATAAAATTTATGTTTTCCAGGAATATCAACATATTTTATTTCATTATTTCTTGTGGTACCATTAAATCCAACAAATAAAATTGTCCTATTTTTATTTTTATTTATATAGTTTTTTATACCTATAGGAAAATACTTTTCATAGAAAAAATCCTTTTCTAGTTTTTTAAATTCATTTTTAAATAATATTGGTAAATCTTTATGTATATCATCCAAATCTTTAACTAAAATATTAGGATATTTTTCTATTACATACATACCTATAGTAGTTTTTCCACTACCAGTTGGACCTGCCACATGTATTATCATATATATATTTTATAAATAAAAATATAGTTTCTTCTATTTTTATTTATAAATATATTTAAAATTATTTTCTAAAATATATATATATACTTATGGGTAATAGCTTTAATAAAATTGAATCTAAAATTGATACTGAAATTAATTCTGTTGAATCATTAGGATGGAAAGATACTGATGTACCTTTTGATACTGTAGAATCTTTAGGATGGAAAGATACTGCTGCACCTACTGATGATAAACCTGAATCTGGTGATATTGCATCACTTATTGATACTATTGAATCATTAGGTTGGAGAGATACAGAAGGCGTTGATACCGTTGAATCATTAGGATGGAAAGAAACAGAACTAAATGAAAATGAAAGTGAAACTTCTCAAATGGAAAATGAAGAAGATGCTCCTGACTCCGCTACATCATCCCCTTTTATCTCTACCGAACTTTATAAAAAAATTATGGAAGGTGGTAATCAAGATGGTGGTTCTTTATCTTTATCTTCTAGTAAAGATTTTGATGATGATAGTTCTAGCTCTACATCTAGTTCTAGTTCTACATCTACTAGTGATTTAGATGAAATGTTATCATTATCTGATTACAGTAAAAAAAGTAAAAATAATAAAATGGATTCACAAACTGGATCTTCTATTGAAGCATATGGATTTTCAAATACAACCTCTGATGTATCTCAAAAATTTGTAATTAATAGTGATACATCTGTATCTAGATCTGCATTTGTTGCTGATTCTTCATCTATTAATACTTCTGATATTAATTTAGTTTCTATTGATAAATCTGATATTAATCATGTATCTGCTAACTCAGTTAACGGAAAACGTTATTTATAAAAAAAATATTATAATTCTAAATATAATTTACTTTTATTATTTTTAGATTTCTTCTTTTCATCTAAATCACCTAATTTATCAAAATCAACTTCTTCATCTCCTAAATAATACTTCGATAGATTTTTACTTGGAGTTTT
>Ga0163109_10002905_pt1 | contig 13181 bp, 17 predicted proteins | sample CRUFie1St13metaG_FD_108704 | JGI IMG/M metagenome (GOLD analysis project Ga0163109, IMG submission 108704) | Marine microbial communities from the Costa Rica Dome - CRUD Field 142mm St13 metaG | ecosystem: Environmental > Aquatic > Marine > Oceanic > Photic zone | place: Costa Rica: the Eastern... | reverse complement strand
ATTTTGTGAAGCTTGGGCATCGGGTTTAATATAAATTGTATCAGGTTTTATAGAAGGGCATTTTGTGTGATTTTGCAAAATAGTAATATTTTTATAAATAGGAATTTCTATTTCAATAATATTTGTTTTATTTATCCAACGAATTTTTGATATCCATTTTGTTTTATTAATATATTTTTTAATATACTGAATGACTTCATTAGTTACATTATTGTACCGTGTTATATTTTTATATCTTATTACATCATTGTACCTTGTTACATTATTATATCTTGTTACGTCATTGTACCTTGTTACGTTATTATACCTGGTTACATTATTATATCTTGTTACGTCATTGTACCTTGTAACATTATTATACCTAGTTACATTATTATATCTTGTTACGTCATTGTATCTTGTTATATCGTTGTACCTTGTAACATTATTATACCTAGTTACATTATTATATCTTGTTACATTATTATATCTTGTTACGTCATTGTATCTAGTTACATTATTATATCTTGTTACGTCATTGTATCTAGTTACATCGTTGTACCTTGTTACATTGTTATATTTGTATATTGTTTCGTTTTTATAGGTTGTAATTGTTTTATTTTGAATGCGTGATTCTAATGTATAGTGTCTTACTGGAATTATATAGGTATTTGCTTCATTCGCATAATTTCCCCATTGGTTTTGATCAACCCAAGTAAAATTAAAAGGGTCAGGGCATTCATAAAATCTACAATGATACTCTTGGGTTGGTGACTTTGTAGAATCACCAAAACGGCTTACCATATTACACTTTCCCGTTTTTTCTTCGATACATTTTTGTTTACATTTGGCCAATCTTCCCCACAAATAATTTTGATGATTTGTAGCAGAAGAAAATGGGCAATCAGGCCTTTTTCCAGTATGTGTAGTATCTTTATACCATACATCATCTGATATTGTCATACCTGTAGTAGTTGGTTCAACATATTCAACTGTTGCCCCTCCAGTACTTGAACAACTGACTCCACTAACACATTTCATCGTTACTGAACTAGGACAACCAACACATTTACAAGTAGTTCCTGAAGCTTCAGGACACCATATAGTTATTGACTGACAATCTCTTTGTCCACTGGCAGCACACGTTAAAGTAAATGACTGTGAGGTTTTTGCATTTACCGTGCTTTGTTGATAAGCATCGTGACCGCTGCCTTGTGTTTTAATACTACAAGTACCCCCATCACCACAATTCAAAGTTGTACTTCTACACGTTCTTTCTGAATTAGATGCGCCGCATGTAATAACATAATTTCCATTCCAAACATAATTTTTACAAGCATCATGGCCTGTACATGACTGCGTACATGAATTGCTAGAACAAGTAGGTAAACGCCTACCTATCGAAGTGTTTATACTATTCGAAAAATGTAATACATTACTAGTTAATAGTAATATACTTGTAATAATAGCAGTAATGCTGACTCTCATTTTAATATAAATTTATTATTATTGTCTAAATTTATATTTATATAATTGCACAACAAGGGCAAACTCTTTTTGACGACTTTTCTTTGAATTTTATTTTAATTATACCATCAGTATCTTCGTATAGTCATACAGACGAATAATTATGAGGCAATGTCACATATAGTCTACGAGCTCTTTTGCCAGCAATACGTTCTACATCCCCAATATGAGGAGCATAACCTGATTCGAATAGTTCTAAAAATGCAGCTGTATATAATTTTTCACGACGTTCTGGTGCAGTTAAAGTAAAAATTTCTTGTTTTCCTGATGCAAATCTCTCCACTAATGCAAAGAAATTAGCCTTCAATTCTGTTTGAAACTTTGTTTTTTCTTTAATCCATCTACTTTCATATAATTCTTGCAAATCGCCCCAACTAGGAATAGCTTTATCACCATATCCACTTGTCTCAGCACCTTTTAACAAACCAACTTTTTCGGTAACTCTTTGTTCATTAACGAAATCCATTATATATTATTGAATTGTCTTGCTTTTAAATTACTTCTTTAAAAAGTAAACGAAAAATAAATTGAAGATTATTTAAAATGTTTTAATATAACCAATTCAGTCATCATGGCAACACAAATTCACGATCCCATTCATGGTACTATTACCATTACTCCTTTAATGAAAATGATCATAGATACACCAGAATTCCAACGTTTAAGAGAATTAAAACAGTTAGGAGCATCATATTTTGTATTCCCAAGCGCAACTCATACACGTTTTGAACATTCAATAGGTGTTAGTCATCTAGCAGGAAAAATCATGGAAACTCTTCAAAAAAATCAACCCCGTCTTCAAATTTCGGCGCGGGAAATTGAAGTAACTCGCATCGCTGGTCTAATTCATGATATAGGCCATGGTCCATTCAGTCATTTATACGATGAACATATTCGAAATGCCGCAGAAGACGAACATGAAATACGTGGTTGTAAATTATTCCAACATATGGTTAAAAAATATAAATTACCTTTGTCTGAACGCGACGTAATGCAAATCTGTTTAATGATAGAACCGGATAAGCCTCGTAAAAATCTATGGCCATATCAAATTATAGCTAATAAAATGTGTCAGATTGACGTAGATAAACTTGACTATATTCGTAGAGATTGTTATCATCTGGGGATTAAAATGACAGATACCTTTTCACGTATTATATCAAATGTTCGTGTTATTAAAACACCTTTGGGTAACGAAGTTCTAGGTTGGCCTAAAAAATTAGAATTTGATATATTTAATTTATTTGCCGCAAGATATCGTTTGCATAAACAAGTATACAATCATCATACCGTAAAATCACATGAATTCGTGGTTGTAGAAATTCTGAAAGAAATTAAAAAAAGTATTCCATCTGGTGTTTGTAAACTTACTGATGCATCTATTATGTGTACTTTACATCCACAATTTGCATCATTAATTAAAAAAATACATACGCGGGATACTCCAAAACTAGTAGGAGAACTAGTTGTAAAGCTTCCGCATAAATCTTATCATCCTGAAGATCCAAATCCAAGACATATTTTAAATAATATTCTCCAAGTCACTAAGATTGGTTTTGCAGGAGGTCTTGAAAATCCACTAACACAAGTTTATTATTACACCAAACAAGAAAAAAATATGGGTTTCCGCGGTAAACCTCAGGATAGTAGCTTTTGCATTCCATCGCAACATCAAGAATTAATTGTGCGTATGTTTACTAAGTCTTCTAACCTTACTCTTTGTAAAAATGAATGGGCTCAAATTAAAAGACAATGGTTATCAAATGTATAAATTAACAGGTCACCTATTTATAATTACTTAAAAATTTTTTACTAATTATAAATTAATGACTGAAAAACAAGAAAAAACAATAAAAATGTATACTCGTGTGGCATGGTTTGATAGAGATGCAGAAAAATATAGTTTTGGAAATTGGCATTGTTTAACTGATAAAAATCCAAAAGAGTATCATCATTTACAAAAATGGATTGAAAAACAAAATAAAAAATATCCAAGAACTAAATATTGGATTGAATTTAAAGATGATATAAATGCTTTGGCAAAGAATTCAGAAAAATATGAATTAATTCCTATAACAAGTGAAGAAACAAATGAAAAAGAAGCTTATACAGAATGGCTAGCTCTTTAAAAATTAAAACGATCTGAATATAATAAACCTTGTATCATTAGCACAAAAAGTAAACCATTAGTAATAAGTAAAAAAGGATTTTTATTTGTTATCTGAAGTGGAAGAATAAAGATTAGTAAAGAAAAACATATCAACCAATGGTGAATATGGGCATCATTTATAAACAAGCTACCGTTTCTTATGTATGGATAATAATTAAATGCTAATGCAGGTGGAGAACCAGCTTTGTTTCCAAAATTTACATTTATATAAATAATAGCTAATAAAGCTCCTATAATATTGAAATTATTTAAAGGTCTCATAATTAAATAAGTCTAAGAATTTTTTTTTGAATATTTATCAAAAATAATAGCATTATTATATATATGAAAAATTACCACGAAATCTTAGAAAAAGTTTATAAACAAACCAAAAAAATAAAAGGTGGACGAAATGCTCATTACATTCCGCAACTAGCCAAAGTTAATCCCAATATATTTGGCATATCTATTTGTGATACAAATGGTGATTTATTTAGCATTGGTGACCATAAAAAATCAGTTGCGATTGAATCTATAAGTAAATTATTTTCATTAGCAGCTGCGGTTAAAAAACATGGTACAAAATATGTACATGATAAAATTGGTATGCATGGTAGTTTTATGCCTTTTAACTCTATATTAGCAGCCAAATTATCTCCAACTCATACAATTAATCCATTTTTAAATCAAGGTGCTATGGCTACCACATCTTTACTTTATCAAAAAGATCACAAAAAATACAAAAACTTTCTTCGTAAAAATATGAGTAAATATGCTTCCAAGTCTTTACATGTAGGTCCCAAAATCTACGAAAGCGAATCAGCTACAAACAGTACAAATATGAGTTTAGCTTACTTATTAAAGTCTGAAAAACGATTCTATGCTCCTGTTGTACCGGCTGTAGATGCTTATACTTATCAATGTTCGGTTAAAGTAACCAGTGATGATTTGGCTCGAATGGCATCTGTATTAGCAAATGAAGGTGTTAATCCTGTCTCAAAAAAACGCATGCTTTCAAAAGAACAAACCACTTATATTTTAAACAATGTATTACCAGAAGGTCTTTATGAATATTCCGATGATTGGATTGCTAGAACTGGTGGAAGAGCATTTGCAAAAAGTGGTGTAGGAGGAGGATTGTTAATAGTACTTCCTGGTATATGTGGGATAGGAATTGTATCACCTCCTTTAGATAAACATGGAAACTCTGTAAAAGGAATAGCCGCTGGTGTTAAATTGTCTAAAAAATTAGCTGAACCAGTGTTTTCCAATTGTACATTAAAACGCAAAAAGAAAGCTAAAAAGAAAACTAGGAAAAGAAGAAAATAACTTTATATAGTATAATGGCGTCTAAAAAAAAAGGAGATAAAAAACAAAAAAGTATTATTGGTAAATTTATCCACAGTACACCTGGACAATTTATTATTGGTGGTTTAACAGTAGCAGGTATTGCATATTTTAGCAATAACGTCACAAATCCTGCTATTGCTGGGTTGATAGGTGCCTTGCCAGTTGGAATGCCTAGTTCAGTATTTGTAGATGATGCAAAAGTAGAAGGCTATGCTTATAATTTAATGCTTATGAGTATTCCTTTATTTTTGGCTACTATTTTGAATTGGTATTTGATTTCACACATGAAACTTGATAAATATGAATCAGTTAGTTATTCTATGTTATCATTTGTAGTTATTGGTGGATTGATTACGTTTGTAACTCGTAAAAAATAAATAATTTTTTGGTTTTATTAAAAAATTATTTTCTTCTGCGACGACGGCGGGTTTTCTTACCACTTCCTTCCTGTGGATTTTTGTATGAAGGAATTGATTTTTTCCGTCTTAAAATATGTGGTGGCTCTATAGATTTTTTATAGTCATATAAATCAATCATACCATTCCGATTTAAAACTGGATCGTTGTTATCATTTACTTTCATTACGTATCTTTTTCCCATATGAGTTTTTAATCTCAATGTTGGTAAAGCTCTCATTCCAGCTCTTTTAGTTTTTTTATTGCGACGTCTTTTTCTACGGGTTTGTTTTTTCTTTTTTTTAATAGTTTTACCAGTTAAATAACTTTGCTTGGTTGAATGTTGACAAATCCCAATTGCTTTACCATATCCATATTTATTTCTTAATTTTGTCACACATCTTCCGACTCTTGTGTTAAGTGGCATATATATATTACAAATATAATTCTTCATCACTGCTGTTAATATATGCAGTTGAAGTATTACAAATTCCCATATAACAATTAGGGCAACATTGACCTACCGCTGCTAAATAATATTTACGCGAATCTAAAGGCACAGTTTCTTTGTACTGTGTTGGTGTACGGCAAAAAACACAGTTTGCATATTGATTGCATGGAAGTTTGGTTAATTTTAAGTTAGTGCCTTTTAGTTGTCGATTATTTATGAGTGTTGGTTTGTTTCTGGAGAGAAGCCACTTAAAATATTGTTTTCCACAAGGAACACAAGTTGAAATATTGTTTTTTGAAAAATAAAGAATATATTCTTTATTATCAAAATAAGGATGCCAATTTCTTAGTGCATGTTTTGCATCTAATATACTTGTGATTTTTGATAAGTTTTTTTGACAAATAAAACATCTTTTTTGCATTAATATACACGACTAATTTATGTTTAAATTGAATAAGATTTTATATTGAAAAATTAAGTTATTAACAAAAACAATCGTATATGCAAAACCAATTTCAGCCACACAATATTACTGCCATTCGTGAAAAAAGCGATGGTTTAACTATAATAATTACCTTCTTATTTATGTTTATTACTTATCTTACTACGTTATTTGAGCGTATGTAATTATATGTTGTTTGTTCCTCCTGACCAGTAATTTTGATAGTCCGACTTGTGGTACAAACAATCAAGACTTTCAAATTCTTTTTTTAATTTTAATGAAGAAGTTACAATTAAAGTTATTTTTCCATCACGATAAGGTTGAGCAGCGTCATCTATTGGTTTAAATGCTTGAACATGATATAAATATCTTGCTACACGGAATGGTTTCTTTGCTGAATTAAATACTATCTGTGGACCTGAAGTAGGTGGTGTGAAGATTGGAAGATGTTTCAATGTTTTATTAAAATTAATTACAGATTTTTCTTTTTTCAAATGTTTACCTTGTGTTTTTACATTATGAACAATATATGTTTTGATTTCTCTCCAGATATCTAATGGAACATGTTGGTCTAAAGGATGTCTGTTCATTGTATGTAAATTAATATTAGAATTAATAATATTTATTTACCTTTCAATTTTAATTAGTGGAATAACGTATTGTGAGTACCAAGAAATCATACTTTTTTTCTTAAGCTTATACTTCCCATAGAAAAAACTCTGTCTTAGTCCAATTTGTTCACATTGCGAAAATAATTCAAAATAAATTCTTAGTAGAAATATAATTGTTGATTTTCTTTCATGTTGACATGCATGATAGAATAGTTTTAAAAATAAATCAGCCATATTTATTTGATAGTCGTTTCTCTGGATATCATTATAAAGTGTTTTAAGACAATCGTGGTCTTGAACATATACCGCTGTTTTTCCTTTTGAAATAATTTGTTTGTTCATTTACAGTATATTAATTTTTGATTTTAAATATTTATTCATTATTTCCAGATATATCTATCACCTCATTTTCTTCGTGTTCTTCTTTTTGTGATGATGTGTCAACTGGTAGTAAACGAGCTTTTGTTTCAGCTACCTTATCTTTAATATCAATAACAACACGTCCTTCTTGGGTTTCGCTGTCACTACTATCAGATGTTTCTGGGGTGATCATAGTATTATTTGTATCGTGCTCTGCTAATTTTGTGATAAAGCTTCCTAAGTTACTAGTAATATTGGAAATGGCTACTTCTTTCTTTTTCTTAAGTTTTTTAAGCTCAATCATTTCCTGTAATTCAACTGCTTTGTTTTGTTTTTCTTTTTCTAATTCTTGAATAATAGAAGCTCTGCGTTGATTTTCTTCTGCAATAATTGCTTGTTTTTTCTTTTGAAATCTCATTAATGCTTCTTCTTCGCGTCTTTCCCGTTCTTCCGAATTTTCTTTGTAAACATCCACACCAGTAATCTCCAATATTTGTGGTTTAATAAACGTGTAATCTTTGAATTTGGCTCCAAATTGCTTAACAATATGCAATGGAATATTAGGAGATTGTTCAATTAATCTGTCCAATTCAGACCTACATTTGTTAATAAATTCTAATCCGCCACTTGTTCTTTGCGAATAAGGTAAACTTAATTCAACGGATATATTTCTAGAAAATTTAGAGTAGGCAATACTAGCTGCTCTGTGACCTTCTAACAATTCACTTACTCTTAAAAATTGTGCAATAGTGGTAATTAAACCAGCAGTCAAGTTTAAAAATCCAATACCTAATGGTACGTAAGATTGCCATGCATCAGGAAATGAACCTTGTGCAAAATTTGCTGTACCAGTGACGGTACTAATTATAATTACAGGTAATGCAAATCTTAAATTTTGAGCATTGTACATGGTGTATGCTCTATCGTGCATGTAACGATAACTTGCGCCTATTTCTGACCATTCTTTTAGGACTTTTTCTTGCTGTTTGTGCCATACTTTCTTTTTTTCTCCGCTTCCGCCCCGTTTGCGAATACTTCCTTCTTTCTCCATTATATAATTTATATATATAATATAAGATGTCAATTGTTGATTATTTAAGTCATAATATTTTTTCACAAGATTCTACCGCTGGATTTAAAATAGCTGGTGTTTTGTTTCTATTATTAACTTTGCGAGCCATTATACAGTTAAAAAAAACAAAATTAATTATTGATTTTTTTAAAGAACCTAAAACTATTGGTCAATTAATATTGATTTCTCTTTGGTGTTATTTAATTTATAGCTATGTTACTAAAAATAAACATTCTAAAGATAAAAAAACTTTGGAAAATATTGAAAAACTACAAAATGCTACTAAAAAAGCACTTTTAGCATTGTTAATCGCTTTCTTTGCAAGCATAGATTTAGTCATTGCTCCCTTTTGGTTAATTTGGGTCATTGCTTATTACCTAGAAGATTGGGTGTAACTAACAACAACAAGTACTTAATATTGTCCACCAACTTCTACGGGTTTTATAGAAATATGTTTCTCGTTGACAGTATAAACACTTATCGGGTTTATGTAATCCTGCTTTTTTTTTCCATTGTTTATAGCATTTAGTATGAACTGTTCCTCCACATATGTAACAGATTGTTAGTTTTTGTTTTTTCCTATTCATTTGTTCAAAACAGATTGTACATTCATCCATATATAATCATAATATTAATATTAATAAGTAGTTGTATAATAATATTAATCATGAGGACTTAAAAAAATAGTATGTTAATAATATGTGAAGAGTTAGAGGTAGGTTAAAAAAATTGAATACTGCTTCTACAATTATTTTTTAATCTAGTTCTAAGATGAATAGAGAATAACAGCTCTTTTAGCTCAGTTTGGTAGAGCATCGGTCTTATGAGCCGAATGTCGCGGGATCGAAGCCCGCAGGGAGCAACCCATTTAGATTCTAACAGCAATACTTCAAAACAAAAGCCTTTCTTCTTTTAGTATACAGAATCTAGCAAACCCCTTGGAAACGTACAGCAAATCACCTATTTCACTTTTTATGACCGGATGCTGGTTCGATTCCAGTTGCAGCACGCGAAAGCGTGGGATGGTTCCTATGGAAAACTGCCTTGTTTCCAGCAAAATATAGCATGATGGTTAGCATGATGCTCCGAGTCAGGTCGAAGGGGACGGACTTAAGATCCGTTGGGCGTAATTGCCCCGCGTGGGTTCAAATCCCACTCATGCTACGAAGTTGGTGGGCCTTATCAAAACCACACAGACAAGATATAGGCGATTTAAAAGGTAGCCATAGATAAGATGTCATGGGAGCACGGATACGCCATTTGTCAACACACAGCAATTCACTTATAACATTAAGACTCAAAATCTTCCGCCATTGTGCTTCGCAGGTTCGAACCCTGCCTAGGGTGTATGCCCTAGTATGCAAGAGGTCAAAGCAGGTTTGTTAAAAATGTTGACAGCAAATCTAATCCTGAGTGCAGTCGGTGTTGCCGCTTTGTCGGAACCCAGTTCAAATCTGGGCAGGATTACGGGGAGCACGGAAAATGGCGTCATCGTCTAACGGTTAGGACGCTGGTCTTTGAAACCAGTAATGCGGGTTCGAACCCCGCTGATGCCTAGGAATTTTTAATGCCCTCATAGCTCAGGGGTAGAGCGTGTGACTTGTAATCATAAGGCCGTGAGTTCAAATCTCACTGAGGGCTTTTGTGGCATCCCGCAGAATTCATTATTTTTTTGGCTTTTTCAACTGTATCAGTTGATGATGTTATAAAAAAATCTGGATAAATGGCGTGTATAAAAGCTTTTAGAGAGGCGAGTAAAAATATTTTACTTAAATTCATTGAGACCTTAAAATGCTCAAGATAAGTCATACAAACATTCCTAGGATGATTAAACATTTGTATATAATACATAGAAAAATTTTACCGTGATGTACGAGTGGTTAAGGAGGCGTACGGGGGAATTAGCTCAAATGGCAGAGCGCTCGCTTTGCATGCGAGAGGTAGAGGGATCGATGCCCTCATTCTCCATTTGTTGTTTTCTAACTGGAAAACAATTATGGCCGCTTGGTCTAGTGGTATGATACTCGCTTTGGGTGCGAGTGGTCGGGGGTTCGATTCCCCCAGCGGCCCTATATTAGTGTGGAAAATCTAAATGAACGGAGCTCGTTGAATAAATTTTATGCCCTTGTGGCGCAATGGTTAGCGCATCACGCTTCTAACGTGGGGGTTGCAGGTTCGAGTCCTGCCAGGGGCACTTTTTTTGTTTTGTTAATTTAAAATACTTATCTTAAATTAATATATATATATGTTTAGTGTTCCAAGAAGATATGTACCAAGTTTTTTAACAAAAAAAGATAAAAAAAAACAATCAAAAGAATTGAGACGATCTAGGCGCGCGTATAAAAAAGGTAAATATTACACAAGAAAAAAGGTGAAATCATTTAAATCAAAAGTATCACCGCATGTTATCAAAGCAAGAAAAATGTATAAAATTAATAAGATTTCCGCTAGTAAAAAGTTAGCTAGAAAAACAAAATGCAAAATAAAAGGACTAAGAAAAATCGTTAAAAAAGGACAAGGAGCTTATTATTCCAGTGGTAGTCGCCCAAATCAAACTGGCCATAGCTGGGGTCGTGCTAGATTAGCCAGTTCTATTACAGGTGGAAAAGCTTCAGCAGTTGATTATAAAATACTTTTAGAAAATTGCAGTAAAAAAAGTAAGGCATTACGTTTAGCAAAAAGAGCTAGAACAAAATATAATAAAGGACGCAGACGTGTCAAACAAGTTAGAATTGGCGGCAGAAAGAAAAAAACTAGAAGAAATCAAATGAAAGAAACCATTGTTGAATTTAAACGTGGTCCATTTCCAAAAAAATACACCGCCGTAGTAAGAAATAAAAAAACCAAGAAAACTAGAATTATTCATTTTGGAGATAGACGTTATCAACAATTTAAAGATCGCACTGGAGTCGGTTTATATACACACAAAAATCATGGAACAAGAAGAAGAATGCGAAATTATTTTAATCGTCATTCTGGAACACCAAATCGTGGCAAAGCAATTAAAAAAGAAATTAGACTTTCAAAAGGATACTATACAGCAAAAATATTGAGTCATATTTATCTTTGGTAATATATATAATGAATCAAGTCGTTAAATATCTTACTTTATTAGCTATAGGTACTTTTGCTGGATTAATTGCTGGCGGACTAGGAACCTCCACCGCATATGCACTTATTTTGGGTTTGGTTTTTACTGGTATTTCTAAGGACTACAAACACGCAGCAGCACTTACTTTATTTACTATTCTACCACCCCTTTCTTTAGGCGCCGTATTCACTTATTACAAGAAAAAAATGATTGATATCCCAGCTGGACTATTCTTAATGGTTGTTTGTTTTTTCTCTGCCTGGGCAGGTGCAAAATTAAATAAATACATACCAGATGCTTATTCGGAATTTGCTCTTGGGGCCTTCTTATTTATTGTATCAATGTATATGTTTTACAAAGGTTATAAAGATATGGGAATGAAAGGAATGCGCGGTCATCATGCACATTAAATCTTTATATTTTATAAATGTCATGTTTATATAATATTTTTTTTAAAACAAATAGGGTTGTTTCTGTAACTTGTGAAGATAGTTCAAAAAACTTTGTTTCTGAAGAATGTCCTATATGTTTGGATACCTGCGGTGAAAAAGATTCATTGAAACTTCCCTGTGGTCACTGTTTCCATACTTGGTGCATATTAGAATGGTTTGATAAACAAATGACCTGTCCAGTATGCAGAAGAAGATTTAAATGGGTGGTTAACAAAAAGAAAAAACGGAGAAAGAGGGGTCGTTATCGTGTAAATAGGCGTACTGGTCTTATATTATAGAAACTTTTGCTATCATATGAGGTTTTTTTTGTTTTTTTTATATTGGTTACGGATAAAAGAACTTGTAAAGTGGTAGTTTGCCTGTAATTTGCGCTACTATGCCGTTTTTTGATTTGAAGGATTCGCATTCGAGCTTAAGAGCCATGAGTCTTTTCCAGTGGTAGCGCCGCACATCGTCGTCATGGTGATATTTCACCCAGAAGTATAGACCGTCGATTTCCGGCAGTCCTTGTATTTTGATGACTTCGCCACTGTAAAGAGCAACGCTGGGATGATTTTCATTGAACAGAATTTCTACATGTGCATTAATAGAATTCTGTCGCAGGAACAGATTTCGTTTGCGTGCGTTTTGAGCCGCCAAATCTTCGTCTTCCCGTGCATGCCAAACCTTTCGGTAAGCACGAGCTATGTCTTCTTGTTCCCTTTTCCGTGTGTGTTGAGTACAACGTGGTCGGGTAGACAAAGTAGCACGTCCAGCTTCGTTGATTACCTGTGTTGCTATAGCCTCCAGGCGAGCAATTGGATATGCCTTTTTGTAGATGTATCCGCGCCACAGAGCCTGAAATCGCGTGACTGCGTGGACGATGCGGTCTCTCATGAACTTCTCCTTAGGATATCCTTTTACCATACAAAAGTAGGGCACACCCATTGCGCGCAACGACACATCGCCCCACGTGTCATCTGCATTTGCCCATTCTTCAAACTCGCCGTAAACCTTTACACCCCACTCCGTGGTAATAGGGCGGAGAGCAGGACGCGTGAGCCTGTTTCCGTCTTCATCCAGTCCCTCATCCCAAAAACAGGGAATACAGCCGACGTGAACCCACAAGTTTTTACCAGTCTCACCCTGGTAAAAGACAGTCTCATCCATAGTGAGACCACTGTTGGAGTCTGCGCCCCTATAACGCAGCTTCATCCCAGTAGTCGCCCTCATACAGCGCGTGATGTTGTCGCCGCGGTTGATGAACTCTCCACACGAGAAGCACTTGAACTTGAACTGACTCTTACAGCAGGCGCTACGATT
>Ga0163109_10002904_pt1 | contig 13184 bp, 12 predicted proteins | sample CRUFie1St13metaG_FD_108704 | JGI IMG/M metagenome (GOLD analysis project Ga0163109, IMG submission 108704) | Marine microbial communities from the Costa Rica Dome - CRUD Field 142mm St13 metaG | ecosystem: Environmental > Aquatic > Marine > Oceanic > Photic zone | place: Costa Rica: the Eastern... | reverse complement strand
GCATCAAAATTCGTAAAAGGTGATGCAATTGCTGGAATACTTATTCTCGTTGTAAACATAGTTGGCGGCTTAATTATTGGACTAGTGCAACATGATCTTGAAGTTGGGCAGGCGGCTGAAGCTTATATACTCTTAGCAATTGGTGACGGATTAGTTGCTCAGGTACCGTCATTATTACTGTCTATAGCTACAGCTATCATTGTCACTCGCGTTTCTTCCGCTCAAAATAAGTCTGAACATATAACTAAGCAAGTGAACTTATCCTCCGCTTGGATGCCAACTGCTGTTGTAATTTTAGCACTGGGATTGGTTCCAGGCATGCCTAATCAGCTATTTTTGTTTTTTGCTTTTGTTGCTGGAGTATTTGCCTTTCTCTCCCATAGAAATGAGAAGTTAAATGATGACAATTTAATGGATGAAAATGAAACTTCAGAGGATAAAGATAATGCTGACTTTGACGTGGACACAGTTAAAGACAATTCGAAAATTTCACTAAATATTGGGTATGGTTTGGTAAGCTTAGTTTCCAAGAAGGACTCAGATAGTCTAGTTCCAAGTATTACTAAGCTTAGAAAAGAATTGTCTAAGAGACTTGGTTTTGTAATACCAGGCATTAGGATTAGGGACGACGTAGATTTAGAGCCGTCGCAATACCAAATAAAGTTGGGTGAAAAAATTGTTGCTGATGATACTGTGTATTATAATAAAATCCTGGCTATTCCTGGTGATGACACACAAATAGAAATTCCAGGGATAAAGGTTGCTGAGCCAGCTTTTGGGGTTGATGCAATTTGGATTGAACCGGAACAAGATGAAGATGCTAAATCAAAAGGATATGTTACTATCGATCCCACATCAGTACTTATTACGCATGTGGGACAGATTCTGAATTCTTTTGCATCAGACTTGTTAGGCCAAGATGAGGTGCAGGATTTGATTGATAATCTTGAGGCCTCGCATCCAAATTTGGTTCAGTCGGTTGTTCCAAAATTAATATCTTTAAACCAGCTGACCAGCGTATTGAAAAATTTGCTAGTCGAGTGCGTCCCAATATCAGATTTAAATGTTATACTGACAGATTTAGGGAGCCTTAATATCGCAAAAATGTCTAATGAGGATATGGCAGAGGCTGTCAGACCTAAACTGATACCCTTGTTAATTCAAAAATTGAGTAAATTTAAAGAGACACTTCCTTTAGTGACTCTAGCCCCTGATCTGGAACAAATGATACTAACAGCGGTAAGGCAAAACCCTGATGAAAAAATGTTATTACTTGATGGTTCTTTGGCCCAAAAAATACTATCAAATCTTAATGATGCTTCGGAAAAATTAAGCAAAGATAATAAAGCTATATTTCTTATAGTTGCTCCACAAATAAGGCGCCACGTTTCGCATTTTGTAAGAGCCCAACTTCCTGCAATTAATGTTCTAAGCTTTACCGAATTACCAGAAAATCGTAGTGTCGAAATTGCGTATACTGTTGGCGGATCAGAGGAAGTCGAATAGCCATGTCTTTAGGATGGAGATTATATAAATGGTAGAAATAAAAGTACGCGCGGCTGATAGTGCACTAGCTATGGAAGAGGTCCAAAAGCGATTAGGTGATGATGCTTTAATAATATCTACAACAAAAAAAGATGGGCAAATTGAAATTATTGCTACCAACGAAGAGATTATCCAAAAACAAAACGAATTAAAGCCGTTATTATTGGAAAAATCATTCAGGAAACAAACCTTTCAGGAAGCATTGCGCGAAAATATAAATTATCAGGAAATATCAAAAAATAATAAAGTTATATCTGGCGTTGATAAAAGTTTTGAAAATATTTATGTCGAGCTTGATGCTTTACGGGGTTTCGTAAAAAATATTCCTGCAGATGATGATACAACAATTGATACTAAGCAAGCATTGCTCTCTTTAGGATTTACAAAAGAATTATTTAAGCGTGTTCCAGAAATTCACAATGACCTATCTTTAGAAGCAGCCTGCGCTAAAATTGCGAAACTTTTTGTAAATGGAAAATGCAGAAAATTTGAGGAATCCAATATTTTTATAATTGCTGGTTCAAAAAATTCTGGCAAGTCGATTTTCACCAAAAAGTTTGAAAGGCTCATGCAAGCCGGAGATAATACTAGGAATTTTATAAAAGTTAACGGAAATGATAAGCGAAGCTTAAATGCTGCCCTCCGTAAATTTAATAAAGCTAGTTCATCGTTGAATAACGATACAACTGATTTCCTATTGATTGAATTTTTAGGTGAGGCAAATGATATCGATGTAGCAATTGTGGATATTGAAAGTAAAATTTCAACTGGTAAATTAAGTGTTATAAGGACTATTCCAGTTGGAAGTAGCTATGAGTTTTTTATAAAGAATATAAGGTCGAATAGCGTTAGAAAAGAATATATTGCTTTTACGAAGTTAGATTTGTGTGATATCTCTACACCTGAAATAGCAGCGATGTTGGAAAGTTCGCAAACTTGTATGTTTTTTTCGGGGATTGACAAATTAGATGATGGTCTGTTTTTCGCAAGAGTAGACCAGATAAAATCGCATTTGCTTAATAAAATTAAACAAAAGACCGAGTAAGATATGGTTCAGACGGTAGCAATCGCAAGTGGTAAAGGTGGAGTGGGAAAGACTTCGTTAGCAGTGAATTGTGCTGTCCACTCCGCTATCAATAATAAGCGCGTTCTTTTACTTGATGCTGATTTTGGTCTCGCCAATGCGCATATCATGTTGAATCAGAAAGTAAATGGAAGCATAACTAATTTTCTAGATGGCGAAAAAAGTTTAGACGAGATAATACACGTTCTTCCCTATGGTTTAAAATTGCTGCCAGGTGGATCTGGTGACCTTGAAATGATGAATATCGATAGTACTAAACGCTGGGAAGTAATTAGATCTATTGATCATTTACAACTGGAAGTGGATTATCTTTTTGTTGATACGCCCGCTGGTGCCTCTAATTCGAGCATTGAGTTTGCTGCAGCATGTGATAAAATTGTGATAGTTTTGGTTGGTGAGCCAACGAGCTTTATGGACGCTTACGCCTTTATAAAAGCGCTGCATCTTGAAAAAGATATAGATAGCGTGTGTGTGGTAGTAAATATGGCGAAAGATTTATCCGAGGCTAAAGCTAGTTTTAACAGTTTCAGAAAAATAGTTTCTCAATTTCTTAAAGTCGAGCTAAATTATGTAGGGTGGCTTCCTAACAGCGTGTCAATAAGTAATTCAATTTTGTCACGAAAACCATTTGTATTAAATGAAAAAAATAATTCAGAATTAATATCTCAGCTTAGTGCAATTTCAAAATCTATTTATAAAACGCAGGCCTTAAACAATGGTAGCGTTAAATTTTTTAGTCCCTGAACTTGGCGAATTACAATGCATGGATATAAGCAAAAGTTTGAAGACAAAAGCGATCTCATAAATAAAAATATGAGCGTTGTTAAAAAAATTGCTTACTATTACATAAGCCGTGTACATCAGGTGGTCGAAGTTGAGGACTTATTACAAATTGGAATGGTTGGTTTAATTGAAGCTGCGCACAACTATCAGCCGCAGGATGGTGTAGTATTTGAAAATTATGCACGCTTACGGGTTAAAGGCGCTATCATAGACTTTTTACGTAAGTCATCTAATCTTTGTCGGGGAACAATAAAGAGAAAACAGGATTACGATAAGGCAAGTAGAAGCTTGGAGCTAAGGAATAAAAATGCACCCACTGATGAACAAATCGCCTCAGAATTAAAGATTTCAATTTCTGAGCTTTTATCATGGAAACACGATTTCGCCGCTAGTAGGCATCAAAGTATTGAAGAGGCAACGGATGCTTACGGAGATTTTCTCTTTTCTACAGAGCAATCTGTAGAGGATAAAATTTTTAATGGTGAGTTAAAGTCGATTTTGAGGACAAATATTGATAAACTGAATCAGCAGCAGCTCCTAGTGCTTCAATTATATTATGTTGATGAATTGAATGTTTATGAAATTGCCGAAGTATTGTCAGTATCGACCGGGCGAGTTTCTCAAATAAAGTCTGCGGCTATCAAATCACTTCGAACCTTAATAGAAAGCGAAGTGAATGCGTAGTTTGAATATGCAGAAAATTGATGATAGCTCATCTCTCCATTTGACAATTTTAAGTAGTGAGATTGTAAAAACAAGCATATTTGAAGTTTTTAATTTATCAATATCATGTGAAATATCAGAAGTACCACAAGTAAATTGCGTTTTGCTCGTTTCGGTAAAAAGTCAAGATCTTGGGGCGATAGGTTCAATAACCTTCGAACAAAAACGGCCGAGAGCAGCAGCGCAAGTAAATTTGCCTTTGGAATGTTTCAAGGAGTTACAAGATCTATTACTTGTCAGCCCTCCAAGACCAGCATCAATATATCTGAAAACTTCCAAATTTCACGAAGCTTCAAATGGTGAGATTTTAATAACAAAGTCAAATCAATCTTTAGATATATACGATTTAAGCTGGCGCTACCCAATTTTATAAAGTTTTGGGTGCTGATTTTCACTAATTTTTATAGATGGATTCTTTTGTAGTCCCACCGAAAGGTTCATTTTATATGTCAATTTATGTAAGTTTTGCTTTGTTTGACTTGATTAATTCATTAGCTTCATTTTCATCCAGGTCCAAGATAGTATCTTTTGGTAACTTTTTGCCATCCAACGTTGCTGACTTTAGCATTATAATTTCAACCATCTTTACCTCAGGTTTATCGTCAAATAAACTATCATATTCATTATAATCCTCTTCATCTAAACTGGCAAAAATATCTGTTCCCTCCACCTCACTTAGAGCTGATATGTAGGGATCATGAAGAGCAACATATAATTTCTGGCGAATTATCCAACTTTTCGCAGCCAATAATCCAAGTCTTCGGGAAAAATCTTTTTCGTCTCCTAATTCTGCAGATACTTGAGTAAGAGCTTCTTTAAAGGAAAAGTTAGCATACTTGACTAAAATCTCATTCCGTTCAGCCAGTGTATAAGGACTGAGTACTTCTTCTTTATCATTTTTCATCTCATCACTCCGTAATGTTGGCACACTACTTGCAATATTTGAACCAAACCGTAGCAAATTTGGATAAAAAATTGAAGTTTATTGAAGGACATTTAAAAATTCACTCTGAGGCGCTAGCTCTAAGGTCAAAGAGAAATGAGATTTTATCATCTAATATCGTCAATGCTGGCACCCCAAACTTCAAGGCTAAAGATTTAGATTTTGAAGAAATGTTAAAGAATCGAATGGGTTTTGGGGAAGTAAATACAACAAATAATAGGCATTTTAAACTTGCAAGTGGACCCAATAAGGAGGGTGTAAAATTTAGACATAATATTACGCCTTCTAAAGATGGAAATACGGTTGAGCTTCATGTTGAGCAAATGCAATTTTCTGAGAATGTAATGCGCTATCAGTCGTCCCTCGAATTTCTAAATCGAAAAATTTCAGGTCTTATGACTGCAATAAAGGGCGAATAGGATGGCTGATATTAAAAATGTTTTTGATATTGCAGCGAGAGGTATGTCAGCTCAGATGGTTCGGCTAAATACAGTTGCTAGTAATTTAGCAAATGCCCGCTCTGTTGCGTCATCAGAAGCAGAAGCATATAGGGCTATCAAGCCGATATTCAAAACCATTTACGCAGATGATCTCGAGAAAACTGGTGTATCATCGGTGGATGTAGTTGATATTGTTTCAATTGATCGGGCGCCCGACAAGTCATACCAGCCAGGCCATCCTAAAGCTGATAAGGATGGGTATATCTATACAGCTGCCGTTGATGCGGAAGAAGAGTTAGTGGAGATGCTCGAAGCATCTCGTCAGTATGAAAATAATGTGGAAGTTATTAGTACTCTTAGAGGGCTAATGATGCGAACAATAAATATGGGTAAATAGGAGCCAACATGACTACGATAGATCCCAGCAGCGCACAGGCTGCTCTTTTTGAAAAACTAGGTTTATCAAAAAATAATGATGCCCAAAAGGCAAATAGTGACAAGCTTGGCCAATCGGATTTTCTGAAACTAATGACAACTCAATTACAGAATCAGGATCCTTTTGCACCAATGGATAATGGTGACTTCATTGCACAAATGGCTCAGTTTTCTACGGTAACAGGTATTCAGGAGATGAATTCTTCCATTGGGCAATTGGTGGAAGAGTTTGATCAAGCTAGAATTGCTACTGCATCAAATTTATTAGGGCACTGGGTGCTCGTTCCAGGCGATATTGGTCGGCCTGACGAAAATGGCGAACTTCATGGTGTGCTTGATTTACCTGAGTCTACCTTCAGTACCTCAATAACTTATCGCGATTCTGAAACTAATAATGAGTTGTACAGTGAAGATCTAGGACCGCGTTCAGCAGGTCTTGTTGGCTTTAAATGGTCTGATATTCCAGATAACGTCTTGGATAACGTTAAGCGAATTAAAATTGAGGCTTTAATCGATACTGGCAACGGACCTGAACAGCTCAGCCCGTCCATCTATTCAAGGGTAATTTCTGCATCTGTTGGTACGGGTGAAGGTAGAGAAGTACTTCTGAATGTAGAGGATTACGGCGATCTTGATGTGTCGTCGGCCGTAAACTTCAGATGAATACATGTCCATAAGTCAAATTTGCCAATATTTGGCACAAATATTGCATGATAGTAAAAAATAAATTGCTCAATGGGAGTTAAAAGATGTCTTTTTTCACAGCACTTACCGGTTTAAAAGGTGCACAAACAGATATATCCACCACATCGAACAATATAGCAAATGTTGGTTCGTCGGGTTTTAAAAAGAGCCGAGCAGAATTTGGAGATATATTTAGTACCACCCCCCTTCAAACGAATGTAATCGGCAGTGGTGCTCAGACTAAATCTGTGACACAGCAATTTTCTCAAGGAAGCATTGTGCAATCAACAAACACATTGGACATGGCAATATCAGGTCAAGGATTTTTCACTCTCAAAGCTGGTGGCAACTCTGGACAGAACGTTTACACAAGAAATGGATCCTTTAATATTAATGATACAGGCCATATTGTCGATAGCAATGGGCAGTTTCTGTTGGGTTACCCTGTAGATTCTGATGGGGCAGTGTCAGACAAAACCATCAATGGCGCTGTAAAGATGCAATTGCAGAGTGAGTATGGTGATCCTAAAGAAACTAATAATATTGGCATGGGTATAAATTTACCGGCGGATGCGCCAGTTTTACCAGCAAGTGTAATTTTTGATGTAAACGATCCCAAAACTTATTCTGCATCTGCTTCCGTAACGGTCTTTGATAATATGGGTAACCCAAAATCAGCATCTATATTTTATATAAAGACACAAGATCCATCAAAAGATGATCCATCTTTTAAATATGACACACGAATGTTTGTTGATGGTGAAGAAATTTTACCGGAACTAACTAGAGCTACAAATTCGAGAGGAACTGCCCAGTTTATCGATAGATTTGGTCAAAAGACAACTTCGCCTCCTGATCCAGCATATATTTTGGAGGGTAAAGGGTCTCCTCTTTATAGAGCAGACGACTTGGGAACTCCAATTGAGTCAACGCCAGCGAAACTAGCTGGTCGGGGAGTTCAAACATACCTTGCGGATGGGAAAACTATAGAAATTGTTACTGATCCAATGCAATTCAAAAGTACTGTCGAGGGTCATGCCACGAACAGCCCTGTAACTACTCCACCAACTGGTAGCCCATTCTGGGGTAAAGAATTTTTGCTGGTAGATGTTGATGGTAGTGGTCCCGTTTCAATAGATATACCTCCAGGAACATATAATGGGGTACAATTAGCCAAAGAAGTTGAAAACGCGCTGCGCGATGCTCTTGGCGATGATAAAAAAATACAATTAACTGCTAATATTGATAACAAATTTACAATTGATTTTAAAAAAGTTTCAGGTGACGGTAAATCGACTGGTTTGCTTACACCAATGGAAATAAATCTACATGATGCGACTTATGTTGCAACCTCAGCTGAGTCAATCGCTGGCCTTACGATGCCAGAATTTTTGACACATGCTCAGATTTTAATGACAGAAAAATTAAATGCGTATGTTCAAGATACCACGAATACTCAGCAGTTATCTGCAAGTGCTGTAGCTGATTTGGGCGTAGATGGTAGAATGTTTAAAAAGGCACAAGGTGCTACGATCACAACGCCAATTAATTTACCTACAACATTTGATACCATTGAGGTTATTTCCAAGAATGATGGTGTCAAAGCCACTTCAAATAGATATGATGCTTCGGGTACTGCTGGAGGTGCAATTACTAGGTATATCGCTTACTCAAAGGTTGATAATCAACCAGATGTAAGTGTTTACGATTTTAAGTTAACTCAACCTGCCGATACTAAGTTTACTAAAGATACTGACGGCTATTTAGTATTAGAAATTCCGCAGGCAGATATCATCGAAAAGCCAGAAGTTTTTCGTTTCCAACAGAATACAGCAACTGGTAAAACGACTAAATTTCTTGAAGAGATTGGGTCAAATGAAGTTGCTGTTAAAAGCGTAAGCTCTGGAGGAACCGCCCCGAATGAGTATTATAAATTTGTTCTAGATCACAAAGTTTTAGACGATTCAGTAATGCTTACGCCGGCAGCCTATAATGGAGCATCAGAGTCAGCTATTACCATTTTAGCAAAATCTTCAGATCACGTAGAGGCATATTTTGAGAGCTCGAAGGGTATGGTTGAAGGTGTGGATGATGTTTTTTATTCAAATAGAATGATTGTAAGAGAAATCGGCGATTCAGCAAAGCGTAGTATATCTACTGCTGCTGGTGGTACCCAGAACGATGATTGTCTTACTTTTGGTAATACAAATTTAACTGGTACAACCAACGCTACTTATGGTTTGGGTACGGTGGCAGTAACTACTGATTGGGTCGACGAAAGGACCCCATCATTTAAGATAGGCTATGATGAAGCGAACCAAAGATTAACTTTCGATGGTGTGAATGGCGATCTTGGAAAGGGTACAGGCGTAGGCTTTGATACTTTCACTGCTTATAGCAAAAAATTGGATAGTGGCTTGAATGGATTGGGTATACCAGCTTTCGGTGATAGCGGAGATATTGATTTAACAACCGACGAGGTACTAAATGGTAATCCATTTGTGGCGGATGGACCAGAAGTGCGAGCCCAAAATAAGCGGTATGGAATGCAAGTTGAATTTGATACAGTAGCAAATAGTTTTAACATTTCGAGTGGAACGACTGGAGAGGCGCTAGTAGGCAATTCTGTAGTAGGCGTGACCGCCGCACAATCAGCCTCTAGTATCGCTGTTGGACGTTACAATTTAACTGCTGATGGAGTAAAAGATCCCACAGATACGGCAGATTATACTTTCAATAAAATTGGTAAAGGGAGTAACAATGTAATGGGTTTTCCTAGGGACGGTGTAGAAGGATATACAGGCCCAACAGGACTCGTTTCAAAGGCCGCTATTTCAGTTGGTGGTGAAGGGCTAATGGATATGACAAAGGCATTTACCGTTACTTCTCTGGCAAATGAAAATAAATTTAATGTGGTCGTCAATGGCGTCAGTGCATTAATTACAGTGCCTGAAGGAAATTACAAAGGCGATACATTAGCAAAAGCTCTTGAAACTAGGATTAACCAAATGGTGAACCCCCTCTCTGGAGAATCCGTTGGTGGCGTAAAAGTAGTATATGACAGTATAAAAAATAATTTTACTTTTTCAACATCGACTAGAGGTGAAGGCTCACTCTTTTCAATCAAAGGTGCACTACGATTTGGGCTCAATGATGTACCATTAGGTCTCGGAGAAACAGCAATGGTAAAAACACCGGTGCAAGCTAAAGACTCATTAGGTAGGCCATTGTTTATATCTCCAACTGGTGAAATTACAGCAAATAATCAAGCCTTTGCTGAAAATATGGTTCAAGATTTCTATCCCCTTTACCTTGACGAGGGAGAGTTAACTTTTGCCCAGAATGGAGAAATAATAAGTCCGATTACAAATGTTAAATATACCGGCTTTCCAAGCAAAGAGCTTACCGTGGATTTTTCAGCTGCCACATCATATGATCAACCATTTTCTGCTTCTGAAGTTACGCAAGATGGTTTCACAAAAGGAAGACTGACAAATCTTGAAATAGATAGCTATGGTAATGTGCAGGCAGGTTACTCTAATGGACAAAACGTTGTTCTTGGGAAAATAATGATTGCTAATTTTACTAATCAGAATGGTCTTAAACAGATTGGTAATTCTACGTTCATAGCTACAGCAGCTAGTGGTGACCCTGAGCTTGGCGAGGCTTCGGAAGATGGCTTTGGTCAAATTTTATCAGGTTCATTGGAAAGATCCAATGTTGATATAACTGAAGAACTTGTTAATTTAATCACATCACAGCGAAATTATCAGGCTGCAGCTAAAGCCATAGAGACATCCACAAGCATGACGCAGACAATTATTAATATCAGGAATTAATTTTCTGTAATTTATGAGAGCTTAGTATGGATAGATTGGCCCAAACTGCATTGAGCGCGATGCGACAAATGCAAGATCTAAAGTTTGATCTTGCACATAACCTTGCTAATATCAATGTCCCGGGTTTTAGGAGAGATCTACCTAACGAAGGTAATGCTGGTTTTTTAAAAACACTGGATAAAGCTACAGCAAAGGTTTTACCGTTAGAGACAGACGTAAGATTGTTTTCACAAAAGATGGGTCAATTAGAAAACACTGGAGTCGAAACTGATGTGGCAGTTCTAAATGAGGCTTATTTTTTTATTCAACCAAAAAATGGAGAGGTTGCACTTTCTAGGCGCGGTGATTTTTCTATAGATGCTCAGAACCAACTTATTAATGGAGCAGGTGACTTAGTACTTTCTGATGGGCTTGCTCCTATCGTCCTGCCCCCTTATACGGCGATTAATATTTCAGATATAGGTGAAGTCTTAATTCAACCTCCTGGAGCTCCAATTGGTGAACTTGTAAGTATGGGCTTCATAGGTTCTACAACGGCAGAGCTAGATCAGCTCACAAAAAGTTTAGACGGACAGATACGAAAGGCCGATGGAACTGTTCCTGATCCAGATCAAACTGGTAAATTTGGTCAAGGTTTCCTTGAGGGTTCAAATGTAAATGCTATTGAGGAACTTGTCAGAAATCTCGATATGCAACGCCAGTTCGAAATCAATGTCAAATTAATCAAAAAAGCGAGCGATATTGACAGCGCCGGTACTAAACTAATGGGTTTACCGAACTAATGCTATAAGTTGGCATAAACTTTGCTCTAATCATATAAACTATAAAGGGCGAAAAAATGTCAACATCAGCAATGCATGTAGCTAAGACTGGTCTTACTGCTCAGCAATACAAAATGCAGGTAATTGCGAATAACTTAGCAAATGTAAATACTACAGGCTTTAAACGGGATAGAGCAAATTTTGAGTCACTTTTTTACCAAGTAGTAAAAAATGCGGGGTCTCAAACTGCAGATAACACCGCGCTGACATCTCCTCTTGCGGTTGGAACTGGTGTAAAAGTTGTAAGCACACAAAAACTTTTTACTCAGGGAGGCCTAGTCAGTACGGATAATTCTTTAGATTTGGCAATAGATGGCTCTGGTTTTTTTCAAGCTTTATTACCCGATGGCCGCGTTGGCTATACAAGGGCTGGGGTTTTGTCAAGAAACGCTGAGGGATTGTTGACCACATCAAGTGGTTACGTTGTCCAACCTCAAATTACTATCCCTGCGGATGCAACGGGTATAAATATATCAAACAGTGGCATAGTTAGTGTCACTGTTCCTGGAAACGATTTTGGGCAAGAAGTTGGTCAAATTTCACTGGTAAATTTCAGTAACCCGAGGGGTTTGACGCCAATAGGGGAGAATTTTTTAGTAGAGTCTTCTGAAAGCGGACAGCCCCAAGAAGGAGCCCCGTTAGATGGTGGGTTTGGTAAAGTATTGCAAGGATATGTTGAAAGTTCAAATGTAAATGTAGTTCAGCAGCTCGTTGATATGATTGAGACACAAAGAGCTTACGAGGTTAGCTCTAAGTCAATTACTGCAGTTGATGAGATGATGCAATTTATCTCTAGAAATCTCTAGGTGACAAATGCGGTATATTGCAATTTTATCTATCTTTTTAATATCAGCCTGTGGCCAGTATATTGAGGACCGCCGTAGTGAAGATTATGAACCTATATATTTGGGCTCAGAAAGTAGTAAAAACGCTCAGCCTAGTTTTGGTGCAATCTATAATTCACAAAACAGCGGCCTATTTGCCATGGAGAGCAGGGCGCATAGAGTTGGCGATATTCTCACTGTCTCCTTTACGGAAAGTTTTCAAGCCACTAAATCACAAAATGCTGCGAGTACGAAGTCTAGCGATTCAAAAGTTACGCTACCAAACATACTTGAAAATCTTGCAGGTACAGATTTAATTCCCGAGTCTACTGATTTATCTGCCAGCACTGAGCAATCTTTCACGGGCTCTGGCTCAAGTAATCAGTCCAATTCTTTGAAAGGTTTAATTTCAGTTCACGTTGTCCGAGTTTTTGCAAATGGAAACCTTGAAATTTTAGGCCAAAAAAAACTAACTCTTAATAACGGTGATGAATATATTAGGGTCAGTGGAATTGTTAGGCCAAAAGACATTTCTTCTGACAATATTGTTCCCTCTGATCGAATTGCAAATGCAGATATTGATTATATTGGTGCAGGCGATACCGCAGTATCTGGAAAGAAAGGTTGGTACTCGAGGCTCATTGAAACAATATCACCAATTTAGGAGAAAGTTATGAGACCCTTTTTGAAGTTATCAGCACTTTTTATTTTAATTTTTATTGGTAATGGTTCATTTGCTGATAGACTTAAGGATTTAACATCAATTGCAGGTGTACGCTCTAACCAACTTGTTGGTTATGGGATAGTTGTTGGTCTGGCTGGAACTGGCGATGGTAATACAGGGATAACACTTCAGTCAATGCAATCTTTGGTTTCCAGGTTTGGGGTTACTTCTGAGGTTGAGGGGCTGAATGCGGATAACTCAGCAGCTGTTATGATCACGGCTGACTTACCACCATTTACAAAGCCTGGCCAAGCGATTGATGTAACTGTTTCGACCATTGGGGGGGCAGAGTCACTTAAAGGTGGAACACTTTTGATGGCGCCGCTTTTGGGAGCAGAT
>Ga0163109_10002903_pt1 | contig 13185 bp, 15 predicted proteins | sample CRUFie1St13metaG_FD_108704 | JGI IMG/M metagenome (GOLD analysis project Ga0163109, IMG submission 108704) | Marine microbial communities from the Costa Rica Dome - CRUD Field 142mm St13 metaG | ecosystem: Environmental > Aquatic > Marine > Oceanic > Photic zone | place: Costa Rica: the Eastern... | reverse complement strand
TCAGCTTGTCTGGTCGCATCAATATTAACACTATAATTTGGATCTGTAACATCATAAATTCCCATTATTGTTCTATGCTCTGTCCATTGACCAAAATCCCATGCTTTGTTGTAAAATGGCATTGTTGGAATACCAACCATTGCTGTATCAGATTCATCATATGATTTTCCCTCTAAGAAAGTTTGAAATGTGCCATCAGAAAACAATCGTCTAACAAAATTGTTTCTTTTTCGCAGGCTATTTAAATTTTGAAATTGTGCTGTATCTACTTTTCTACACATAAGCGTTGATGATCCTGGATAACTTTGTGCAAAGTACCATACACGATTAGGTAATTGTGGTAAAATAACAGGAGCGTTTTCGGCTTGGCTTATAGTTGGTTGGTTACCTATTTCTCCTTGAATTTCAATACCACCTTCAATTGCGCCATGGCCATTTATAATTATAATTCGATAATCATTGGCATTCAGTATGGGTATACTATCTCTAATTTTTTTGACTTCTAGTTTGCTAGGAATAAAACGCATATTCTTTAAAATACAATTTTTAAATGAAATATCACCTATATTATTTGGTAATTGTACTTCATTGATTGAACATCCTTCAGAAATAAATTTTTCAAAATTTTTCATTTTTGTTGGTTTTTTTGCTTTTATCCAAGATTGTATTTGTCTTTCCTTTGATTCTTTATGCCTTTTTAAGTTTTCTAAAATATCTTTCTGTCTTAAATCTCCTGGATTTTTTTTAAGAGCCAATGTTTGTTTTATAATTTCTTTATGAGTCGCATTAATATCTTTTAAAATATCGTAGTGAATTTCAGCCATTTTGTGCTTTTTTCCAACTGTTTTTAATCTTCGTAACATTTTTACGGAGTAGGGTTGTTTACGAGATAATTTCCTTGACATTAAATATTAATATATATTTAGATTTTTATATATTAATTAAGCACCACACATCAAACATTCTTCTTCATCATTATCGTTTGTTTGTGTATTTTTTGCTGGATTTGACGGCGGTTCAATAGTAAATTGCTGTGGAGCAGCCTTCGCCTTTGTTCTAAGGTAATATATACCAGTTTTAAGACCACAACTCCACGCGAACATATGCATTGCTGTTAGTTTTTTGTAGTCTGGATTTTTCATCCACAAGTTCGTACTTTGGCTTTGACAGATATACGCACCTCTATCTCTAGCCATTTCTAAAATGTGTTTCATAGGAATTTCCCATACAATTTTGTATTTATCTTTAATTGGCTTTGGTAGATCTAGTTGCTGGACTGAACCACCATTAGCAATAATACTATTTTTAATGTCACTATTCCATTTCCCCAAATCAACTAATTCTTTCATTAAATGTTTGTTCACAATAACGAACTCACCTGCAATTGTACGTCGTACATAAATATTACTAGTAAAAGGCTCGAAACACTCATTGTTACCTAAAATTTGACTAGTTGACGCAGTGGGCATAGGGGCGACCAAAAGACTATTTCTTAGCCCATGTCGTATGATATTTTGTTTTAGTTGTGCCCAATTATATCTATCGCTTGGAGTGACATTCCACATATCAAATTGTAGTATTCCTTGGGCTGTTGGACTACTTGAAAAGCTACTATAGGCTCCTGCCAAATTAGGATGTTCGTGGCGCTGTACCAATTCAGCTTTATTTAAATGAAGATGTTCTACAAGTTCAATAGTGGTAGTATTTACAGTTAGCATTGTAGAATTGGAGCCTTGTAAAATATCACTGTTACTTAGTTGTTTGTGTGAATTTTCATCTAAAATAAAACTTATATGATTTAGATTATCATAAACGTAATCTACGTTTGCAATTCTTTCTTGAGCAATTTCATTGCTTCTCTCCAAAGCAGCATGATATATAGTCTCAAAGATCTTTTTATTTACATCTTTTGCCATATCAGAATGAAATGGAATGTCCATTAATGCAAGAGTATCGGCTAATCCTTGAACACCAATTCCTATAGGCCTGTGTAACATATTAGAACGTTTGGTTTTTTCAGTAGGATAGAAATTAACGTCAATAACTTTATTTAAATTGTCTGTAATGATTTTGGTTATTTCATGTAGTTTTTCATAATCAAATTCTGCGCGCAAAAGTTTAACTAATTCTGTATAAGGACCAACATAATTACCATCAATTATAATTTGTGGAAAAGATGTTACCTCTATATCATAGGTTTTCAAAAATAAATGTTTGAAGCTATCAACTTCTTCAGGTTGAACTTCGAGATTTTCATATGGAATATTATTTCTGTCCAACATTTGTTTTGCCATATTACAGTAAATACATCCAGGTTTTGAATAAATTTTAACAGAATTCCAATCTACGCTGCGATTTTTAACAAATTTGGGCAATCCAATACTGGCAAGATTACATACGGCAGTTTGATCGGGTCCTGAATACTCAATAATTTCAGTGCAAAGATTACTACTTTTAATAGTACCAAGATTTTTTTGGTTGGATTTTTTATTACACGCATCCTTGTACAGCATGTAAGGAGTCCCGGTTTCTATTTGCGAATCAAGAATTTTAAACCATACTTGTCTAGCTTTGACTTGTTTAAGACCTTTACCTTCGGACTCATATTTCTTATATAAAACATCAAAATCTTCACCATATGCATCACTTAATCTTTTTCATCTATCCGGACACATTAAAGTCCACATTTCATCATTTTTCACTCTTCTCATAAATTCGTCAGGAATCCACAAAGCGTAAAAAAGATCTCTAGCTCGTTGTTCTTCGTCACCATGGTTTTTCTTCATATCTAAAAATTCCATTATATCCCCATGCCAAGGTTCTATATAAATAGCAAAACTTCCATTTCTTTTTCCTCCTCCTTGATCTACATATCGAGCTGTATTATTAAATACCCTAAGCATAGGAACTATACCATTACTAGTGCCATTTGTACCTCTAATATGACTTCCACTTGCACGAATATTATGAATATGCAAACCAATACCACCAGCCCATTTACTGATTTTTGCACAATCAGATAATGTTTCATAAATTCCAGCAATACTATCATCTTTCATGGCTAGTAGGTAACAAGAAGAAAGCTGACTTCTGGGAGTACCAGCGTTGAATAATGTAGGAGTAGCATGAGTAAAGAATTTTTGGGACATACCGTCGTATGTTTTCTTAACTTTTGAAAAATCGTTGCCCCATATTCCTAGAGCTACACGAAGCCACATATGTTGTGGCCTTTCAACTATTTTTTTATTAACACGCATAAGATAAGCACGTTCAAGTGTTTTGAATCCAAAATAGTCTATTAGATAATCTCTATTATAATCTATAATATTTTCTAGAACATCATTATTTGAATCAATAATATTCCATAATTCAGATGATATAAGTGGATGTGGTTGATTATTGATATCGGTAAAATTATAAAGTTGTGACATAGCTTCATAAAAAGTATCTGGAGTATTTTTATGATGATTTGATACTAATATTCTACTTGCCAATTCACCGTAATCTCCGTGGGTTGTGATAAGTGAAGCGCATTGTTGAGCAGTTAACTCATCAATTTTGGTTGTGGGAATTTCATCATACAATCTATCGATGATTTTTTGAACCAATGACGTATAATTAACAGATAAATCATTGCCTCCTAGTTTCTTAACACGAGTTAAGATTTTATCGAATGAAATACATTCTTTTTGACCATTGCGTTTGATGACATATTCTTCGTTTTTCATGATAATAAATGTATATTAACTAAAGTTTAAATAATGATTCTATAAATATTATTTTTATAATACTTATAAAATAATATATTTGCTATCTATATATGAAAAAAGATTTATGTTTAAAGGCGGTAATAGCAGTATTAGCAATTTTAGGGATAATGCTTATCTTAAATAAAAAAAAAGAAGCCTTCCACAATTTAACGCCTGGTATTTATCCTGAAAGCGATAATAAAGGTTTATTATATCCAGCATATCAAATGAAAAATAATCCTGGTCTTTCGGACTTAGACATGCAAAAGGCATACAAATTATATCCTTCATATGCCGTTGGTTCATACGCACAAGTAACTAATAATAAAAGATATTGGGCTACGCCTTGTAATGGACTAACAACACCTCCTGATTTTTGTGGTGGATTATATAAACCCAAACATTGTGATCATCCACCAGTGGCTCCTCCTGCTGAACATTGTAATAGAGTTAATTATTATTGTAGTAAAATTTAAATAGCTAGTTCAGTTTCTTCAAGAGAAGGAGTATTAATTTTTATAGCTTTAACAGATGGAGACGGTTGTGCTTGAAGGGGAGGGGTAGTAATTGACATTTTGGGAACGGATACTCGTTTCTGTCTTTTTTTTGGTTTTCTATGATCATATCCATTTTTTCTTTCATGGATAACAATATCCCATAATTCTTTAAATTTATGTTTAATGGAATTAAACCAGGTTTTATTACGTCTTACTAATACACATGATATAGTTTCAAGATACCAAAATGTATCTTTAATCCATGTTAGATGTGAGTTTTCATCTATTGTTTTATCTCGCCATATTTCATATTCTTCATAAGAATTGATATGTAGTGGAACATATTTGTATTCTGGTTTAGAACTGTTACTGAAACATAAAATCACACCCTTCTTTTTTCCTTCTTTAGTTTTATTAAACTCGCCATCAGCTAAGAATTCTATTTCACTAGTGTACTCTTTAAATGATGTTTCTAGAAAGTCGCATTCATCCAAATTCAGAACTTCCATTTGCATTTGCATTTGAACCCAATACTCTTTTTTGGGAATACCTGTAATTTCACGACTAGTAGGATTTTTAATTTCAAGGAGTCGTCCATATCTTGGATTGTCTATTTTTACATTAATACCATCAGGTGAAGCAGCTAAATATGAATATTCATCACTTTCAATACATCCGTATTCATTTACTTTTGTATCAAACATGTCTTCATATATGTAATTAGATAATGGTTCGAATTTATGCCCGTGGTGCGTAGCTGAGGTAATATTAACACTTGAATATTTTTTAGTATTGATTGGTTTACACTTATCATAAATTAGCTGGTTTTTAGTGGCATCATGCTCTAACGCTTTCCATGCACTACTAGCTGTTATATGATTCCATCGAAAGTTATACCATTCGATGGTTCCTTGTTCGTGTGTATCTTTACTTTTGATATGTTTTAATATCTTGGAGTAGTTGCGTTTATTTTTAGGTGTGGTTTCCTTAGTTGTTTCTGAACGCTTAGTGCCATAAAATTCAAAATAACTATAGATTCCCTCATCAATTAATTCTGTGAGATTTAGTTCAATCATAGAACCGATATCATTGTAGACTAATTCGATAATATGATATGTGTGTTCAAATATTCTGTGTGCAAAGTCTTTGTACCGATATTCTTCAATATTATTGCTTATGAAATCGTCAATAATGAGATAAACGCTTTCTCGCAGTTCGTCTATATCGGTTTCTTGGATTTGTTTGGGAACAGATATAGAATGAATTATGTTAGATAAATGAGGTAATTCATTCATTCGCATTGGGGAAATTATATATATATTAGACATTTTCTTTTATATCAATTTTATCTTTTTTTCTCTTAGGCGCTAAGCCTTTTAACGTTGATTTTTTCTTGTCTACACGTCGTAGTGTAAATTTATGTTTATTTTTATTAAATGTTAATCCTGGTATGGCTTTAATTCTACCAGTTTTTACATCATAAGTAACATCTTTAACTCTTTGTAATTTTTTTCTATCCAATGATGTATTCAAATAATGATTTAATTGTTTTTTCTCTGTATCATTGATTTCTTTTTCCATTGCAAAACGTTCAACAAATTCTTCTATTTTTTTTAGTTTTGTAGAACGACCTAATTTACTCCATGGTTTATTTATGTTTTGTGCTTTTTCTTTTTGAAGAAAGTCATCTAAGTTTTCAGTATTCTTTTTTGTGGATACTATTTTGGAATTACTATTTAAAAGCATTGTTTGGTATTTAATATTCTTCAATTCTTGACATTCTTCACTCATTATTATATTAATATAAAGAGATGAGTTTATATTATTTTTTTAACAACTTAGGAATTTTCATTATTTTTTTAACTCCGTGTTCTAAAATATTATGGTAGTTTTTTAATACATATGCTTCTGCTGATATTACAATTATTGTAACAATAAGACCTACAAGGAAAATGATTGAATCATCTATGAAAGTATATTTATTTTTAAGTAAATCTGATGTAGTATCCATAGCCATAGATATAAATTGCGCAGGCAATAAGTAAGTCATTAAAAGCATAACAAATGCCATTGACCATCCTCTAGTATGATTATTTGTTTTTTTGGTTTCTCTGGTTATAATATAAGTTAATCCCAATAATGCCATATAGTTAATAATTGTTTGCGATATATATCCCGTGTAACTATATATGGGGGATGGGTAAAGATGTTTCCATATATTATATGGGCCGTTTTTCCATGATAATACTGTTGCAATTAAATCTAAGTTTGGTAAGTAAGCTTCCAAAATATTATAGTATTTATATTTAAATAAAACAAATGGTATTGCAAAAACAAATATTACAAGAAAAATTCCCCATCCTATTAAAAATTTTGGTACATTAACAGCTCCTTTTTGTTTAAGGATATTATTGTAACCTTTTATATCTCTTTTAGTTGTTTGATCAATATTCTTATCTGTACTCATTAATATATATGCATAAAAAAATTAAGATAGGTGAAAAAGAAAAAAAAGAACGTAAGATTGTTCAAACATGGAAATACAAAAATTTTTTATTAGACAAAGCAAATCATATTAGTATAATAAATCAATTATTTCTTAATCAATCCTTCGATGGTGATGATACAACAAAAAAAGAGTTGCAAAAGAAACTAAATAGCTACAAGCAACAGGATATTAAAAAAAATAAAAATAAAAATGGTTTGATAGGGTACGAAGAATTATTGGAAAAATTGGTTATTTCAAAACTACGTTGTTATTATTGTAAACATGAAACCCTTTTATTATATGAAAATAATCGTGAGCAAAAACAATGGACATTAGATAGATTGGATAATAGCTGTGGACACACTAAAGATAACGTTGTAATTTCATGTTTGAAGTGTAATCTGGAGAGAAGGTGTTTAAATGATGATAAATTTTTGTTCACAAAACAAATGAGATTAATTAAGAAAAATTAAATATTTTTATTTTATAATGTCACAGAAATATATTTATTGGAAATGGAGCAATGGGGGTATTTTAAAACAATCTCTCCGTGAAACAAATAAAAATGCCAAAATCGAAGAACATTCCGAACCAATACAAGAAAGATATGAAGAAAGAAAAAGAAATGATAGAGAGTTGCATAGTCAAAGATTGAGTGAAAGAGGTATGATGATACAAAAAAGTATTAATCCTTTTCTATCTACCAATAATTATGTAGATGATTTAAATATTCAAGATCAGTTTTTAAGACCAAAAGATAGTAATATAAAAGTTGATGCAGAATAAGTATTTAAAGATGGATTATCCATTAGCATATATAGTATAATGAATAATTCACAATATACAACCCAAAACAACTTATTATTAAATACTTTAATGAAATTTTATAATAAAGATGATAATTTAAGTAAGATTTTGTCTATTATTAATGGGCATGCCAAGGAGTCGTTAAGACTAATTGATTGGTTTGTAACTAATTATGCTAAAAAAAATTTTGTAGGATATGATTTGGTAGACAAACATGGGAGGACAAAGCGTTTTAAGGTTTACATTGACTATAAACTAAAATTAAAGGCTTATTCTAAGAAAAGATTTGATCCTTTTTGTAGATGGGATAGAATAGTTATACCATACAAGAATGATATGCATATTCAAACAACTATTGGACAATTGAATTTTTTCAAATGGGCATTGGAGAATAATATTTTAAGTTATATTAGCGAGCATTTAGACGAAATAGAGAAAGATATGAATAGAAGAAATTCAACAGCTAAAAACCGATCTGTTAAGAAAAAAGCGAAGACAAGAAAGAAAAGACAGGAATTGTCTTGTTCTGCTACAAAAAGTATTCGAAAAGAAGAAGTTGAAATTGTTGTAAAGTTTGATTAAATTGAAACTGTTTTTATAAGTTAAATATTATTAACAAAACACACAATGAATATACCGACTAATAAAAGCGATTGGCCTTCCGATTATTTTAGTAACGACCTTCGTTTGATGGCCGCTACTATAACAGAACTAGATTTATGGGGTTGGTTTACGGAAGAAACTCCACCGGAAAACAAAGGTTATTCTTGGTGGGGACACCCAAATATAAGTAAAATATCAGATAATTTGAAAGATGATAACGGAAATTTAAATAATCCACATAGTGGATGTAGTTTTGCATGCGCAATGAGAAATATGCAGTCTATAGCTAAAATTGGATTTCCAGCCTGGAAAGTTAATTATGAGAATAACTTAAAAAAATCAGAAATTAGATAGAAATGTTATGTAATAAAGAAAAATTTTGTTTATTTTATAATAAACTTTTTTAATGGGAAATACAACATCAATTAGAAAAATAGGATTCGAAGATATGAAGTATGTTATTAAAAATAAGAAAAAAAATTATGTTATGATAAATACTCTTAGTATTACAGAGCAAGGATGTTTGATTCCAGGAACAATATCAGTAAATGATGAAGAGGCGTTTATTAATAGACATTTAAATAAGAATATTTCTATTATTATTTATGGAAAAAATTCTAATGATGATTCTATTTTTAAAAAATATGAACAATTAGTAAAATTAGGCTTTAACTCTGTTTTTGTTTATACAGGTGGAATATTTGAATGGTTATTGCTTCAAGATATTTATGGAAAAGATGAATTTCCCACAACATCAGAAGAACTTGATATTTTAAAATACAGAGCAACTACTGTTTTACAAGACAGGTTATTATTAGAGTATATTGATTAACTTGTACACATTGTATACATATGTGGATCACTTTCAGGAAATACATGTCTAATAATAAATCCGGTAACTAAATCTTTAGCGTCATGTCTAAGGTCATTTTTAAAATCAACGTTTCCATCGAATAAACATACCTGTTTTTTAATAGTTTTAATCCAACTTTCATGATAATTGTGACATCGTTGTAAATATGAAAGCGGAATGGTTTCACCAACACGCGCTCTTATATTTACTCTTTCTTTACTTTTTTCTGGTGTAGTATTCACATAAATTAGACCAGTAATGGGTAGTTCTTCAATAAATTCATTAAACCATTTGAGATAAATTTGGTAGTCAACTTCTTCTATTTTACCTTCGTCGTAAAGCATTTTGGCGAAAACTTCTCTGTCTGTAAAAACGGAACGTTCAGTTATAATAATAGAATTCGGATGATCTCGAACAACTTTTCTAAGTAATGAAAGCCTAGAAATATATGCCATCATTTGAAATGAAAACGCGTATTTATGTTGATTTGCATAGAATTTTTCTATAATTGTTTCATCATTTTTATCCTTAATATTACTCCACTCGTCTACTGGTTCTTGGACGTATATAATTTCCTTACCAAGAATGTTGGGAACGTGTTTTTGTAGTTCTTTTACAAGTGTAGATTTGCCGGAACCGATATTGCCTTCGATGCTAAATATGTAAGTCATTGTGTATATATTAATATGCCAATAATTTAAATGCCTTTCAATTTAGTTTAATATATAAAAAAATTGATTAGAGCTAGTTTACATAATTTAGATTATAACACTCTACATACATCATGGACTTAAGACAGCAAAAACTTACTAGTGAAGAATGGGATGCTTTAGAACGCCCGGTTGCGAAAGATGAGGAACGTATTTTACAGATGATTAATCAAGGCTACAATAATGTAGATATTCTGTTTAATGATACTCAAAGTTTAATAAATTATATAAAAGTAAGTGAGAATTTGGATATGCATCATTCTTACTTTTATGATAAATATTTTAAAAAATTAGTAGATAGTATTCAAACAAAATATCTTGCTGAAATTTTACCAAAGGTAAAGATATCTAATAAAAAAAAGAAACCGCTTAAGAAAAAAGAGTTAATTAGGATTGCAAATGTAGATAAAAAAATAGATTCTATTCATGATCAGATTATAGAATTTGTTTTACTAGAACAAGTGAAACGCTTCCTTAAATATCATAAGAAAAGAAACAAATCAGATGATTATATGATGAATGCGTATTACACATTTTATACGCTTAGTCAAATTCTTAGATACGAAATTAGAAATGTAAATCCAACGATTGGAACTTTTGTTAAGAATATTCTTACTCATTTTACACCAAAAATGAAGAAAAGTCATATTATTAAATATGCTTATGATTTGATTGAACAAAATAAAGATTTACATAAATATCGCGATATTAAATTATACGAACACCAAAAGAAATTGTTGACTTTGTGTAAAGTTCCAGGAGCAAAACTATACTTATATCAGGCGCCTACTGGTACTGGTAAAACGCTAACTCCTATAGGATTAGTATCACCTCATAATCCGGAACTAGCTAGACAAAAGAAAAATTTTAAGGAGATTATTATGGAATATCAAATGAGAAACGATTCTGCTGATCTAGCAAAAAAATATAATGGTTTTAATATTGAAAAAACAAAAAAAGCATTGAAAGATTTACCTAAGCAACGGCGTATTATATTTACCTGCGCTGCAAAGCATGTTGGTCTTCAGTTAGCTAAATCATGTATTTCATTAAATATTAAAATAGCAGTGGCGTTTGGATGTAAAGACGTAGATGGAATTCGTTTGCATTATTTCGCAGCGAAGGACTACATTAAAAATAGACGCACAGGTGGGATTTTCAGAGTAGATAATAGTGTTGGGGATAATGTTCAAATTATTATTACTGATATCCAATCTTATTTACCTGCCATGCGTTATATGATGGCATTTAATGATCCTGATGAAATAACTTGGTATTGGGATGAACCAACGATTACATTGGATTATGTTGATCATGAATATCATAAAATTTTACAGAAAAATTGGCAGGATAATTTAATTCCAAATATTATATTATCGTCTGCTACTCTTCCAAAGCAAGAAGATATTGCGCCTTGTCTTCAAAGTTTCGTAAGTAAATTTAATTCTACAAATATTGATAGTGTAGTTAGTCATGATTGTACAAAAACAATTCCAATTCTTGATTCAAAAGGGTTTGTTGTGCTACCCCATTTAGTTTACAGTGATTTCGCTACATTAAAGAAATCATTGAAACATATTAAAAATTATCAAACGTTACTAAGACATTTTGATTTGAAGGAAATTACGTACTTTATAAGTTACGTTAATAAACATATAGAATTGAAAGATAGATATAAGATTGAAACTTATTTTGAAGACATTGCAGATATTGATGTTATTAGTATCAAACAATATTATTTGAAGGTATTGGGATCGTTAAAAAATCAATATGATAAAGTATTTGCACACTTTCAGGAGAGAAAGAAAGCAATGTATGAATCTAATATTAAATTAACTACATCTGATGCTTATACATTGACTGATGGTCCAACGATTTATATGGCTGATAATATTGATAAAATAGGAAAGTATTGTCTTCACATAGCGAAGATTCCAATGGAAATACTACAAGTTATTACAGAGGCTATCAATACAAATGATTTTATAAGACAACAGGTAGAAGAAGTTGAACGTGAGCTTTCAATATTAGAAGGGAGTGTTCAAGAAAGCACAAGTAAAAAGAAAGGAAATAATGATAAGAAAAGTAAGGATAGTAAGAAAGCATCAAGGAGTGGAAAACCAGAAACAGATACTGCTAAAAAGCAATTACAGAGAAAATTGGAAGAATTGCGTGCTAAAATGTGCAAGGTTGAATTGGATAAGGAATTTGTACCAAATACATTGGACCATTTGACGAGATATAATAGAGCAGATTGGTTGGGAAAATCATTTGCTTCTGATATTCCAGAGACCGTAGTTGAAAAGATTATGCTTTTGGATGTAGATGCGATGTGGAAGATTCTGCTATTAATGGGAATTGGAGTTTTCACCAATCATACTTCAAGAGATTATGTTGCTATTATGAAGGAATTAGCGCAAAATCAACAGTTGTATTTGATTATTGCAAGTACGGATTATATTTATGGAACAAATTATCAGTTTTGCCATGGATACGTTGGAAAGGATTTGAATAATTTGACACAAGAAAAGTTGATTCAAGCTTTCGGACGGGTAGGTAGGAAAAATACCAAAAAAGACTATAGTATTCGATTGCGGGATGAAAAATTTATTAATACATTGCTACTTAAAAGTGAGAACATGATTGAAGTTAATAACATGAATAGGCTGTTTGCTTAAAATAAATATCTAAAAATTAAATATTTATATTATGATTTAAACCTATTATCAAAATTTTTAATTTGTTCCTCCGCGTAGTCGAAGCACAAGGTGAAGGGTTGCTTCCTTTTGGATATTATAGTCGGACAATGTGCGACCATCTTCAAGCTGTTTTCCAGCAAAGATTAGACGCTGCTGATCTGGAGGGATTCCTTCCTTATCCTGGATTTTTGATTTAACATTCTCAATAGTGTCCGATGGTTCCACATCAAGTGTGATGGTTTTGCCTGTAAGTGTCTTAACGAATATTTGCATTTTATAATGAATTATAGATTGACTTATTTAAGTCAATTTTCATAATTTTATCTAGTAATCTGTAAGAGATTTGAAACGAATTAGTATAGAAAATGTATTCTAATTTGTTTTAACTAGATATTATATCTCAACGGACTTATGAAAATTTTATGTGTGTCTCTTATATATTTATAAATATTTACACCGATTCTTCTTATAAACCAACTTATAATAAATGACATTCCTAAAATAACAGATCTTGGTGCATGAATAATACGACTTAATGTATATGCTACGACTGCTAATGTTAAAGCGCCAATAAATCCTTCAATTATGTTTTCATCAGTAAGTAATACTACTTTTGGCATCTTATATATAGTAAATATTATTAAGGACTGCCTCCACCTCTTCCTCCACCGCGTCCACCTCTTCCTCCACCGCGTCCACCTCTTCCAGCGCCACCACCACCTCTTCCAGCGCCACCTCCACCTCTTCCAGCGCCACCTCCACCTCTTCCAGCGCCACCT
>Ga0163109_10002902_pt1 | contig 13185 bp, 13 predicted proteins | sample CRUFie1St13metaG_FD_108704 | JGI IMG/M metagenome (GOLD analysis project Ga0163109, IMG submission 108704) | Marine microbial communities from the Costa Rica Dome - CRUD Field 142mm St13 metaG | ecosystem: Environmental > Aquatic > Marine > Oceanic > Photic zone | place: Costa Rica: the Eastern... | reverse complement strand
CATACATTATTAAAAGGATCGTGAAAATTTATACATAAACAAAAATCATCATCTCTTTCACGAAACGCACCATAGATTTCAGATATTACATAATCGTAAGTTCTATGGTATTGAAAAACATCATTAATATCGTTATCCAGATCCCAATAAGCACTTAACTCAAAAACATAATGATTATCATTTTTACGGTAATCATCTTTAACTTTATCCCAATCTAAAATTGGACTTTCTGGAGAATACTCGTGAAGGTATATATCAGTAACTACCCCCCAATTTTCCTTCTTCCAAGAGATGAGTTCTTCCTCTGATAGATCCTTTGGTGAGGGTATTAGAATTTCAAGTAATCCCTGTGTTTGTATTTTTAACCAGAAATCTTTTGCTAATTCTTCCTCATAGGTTTCATAAGTAAACTCTTCCCACCACATCGCTTTACCGTCATTAACTTTTTCTTGAATTTCTTCAATAAGACTTTTCATCTTCTTTCCTTTATCTAACTTTTAATACTTGATCTTTTCTGATCTTATATCCTTATTATAAAGCAGATTTAATACTTAAAATATTGCGCTATAAATGATCTATTATTAGTGTCTTTTTTGAGTCAGGTCTATCAATTAGATCAAATAAAAAAACCCCCTAAAAAGGGGGCATAAAAAGGTGATAGAGGGGTTCTGTTTTTTAGAGGGATATAACCTGTCGTGCTACTCTCAAGGCATCTTTCCGACCTATATTTAGATATGCTGAAGTGGCGGCAACCGAACTTTGACCGAGTAACTGTCTAACTACTTCTATGTTTTGAGTCTTCTCGTAAACTAAAGATGCTTTGGTTCTTCTTAAAGAATGAGTATTGTAGTCAGAAGGATCTATACCGAGTATTTCACTAACCCAACCCTTAAGAATAGTTCCGTAAGTCATCCGAGTAATAGGTTTATTAGCAGCAGGGGTTAGATTCCGATTGAAACCAGTCCAAAGGTAATCATTTATTCCTTTTTCAGAATCTTCTATCCAAGTTGCGAGATATTCTTGAGTTGATTCACTAATCTCAACAACAACAGTTTTAGAGGTCTTCTTTTGCTTAATCTCAATCAAGTCTTTTAGATTTCCATCTCCATCAACTAAATCAGATACTTTTAGTTTAAGAAGGTCTACGGATCTCAACATAGTATCTATAGCAGTAGAGAAAAGAGCTAAATCTCGTTTTGCTATTAGAGTCTCTCTTTGAAATAAGAATTCTTTGATTAGTTTTACTTGATTGATTGTAAGAGGTTTTCTTTGACCTACATTTCCTTCATTAGATCCGAACTCTTTTTGATTTTGTTTTAGAACTACTTTGCGACCCATTTCTTACCCCTTTATATTGTCTTACATTTATTATTATATCGTATAAAAGGTAAGATGATAAAGGGTTTTTAACTAAAAAAACTCTGAAAAACACGATAAACAAAGGTTTTTTTAGTCTTACCTTTCTATAAAAGATAAGGTCATATTGAGAAAGTAGTTTTTTGTGAGATCTTGAAATTAGTGTCTGTGCTAAACTGACGATAAAGTTGATGGGGTAAGAGGTGTGTAATGAAGGATACTGTTATTTTCAATAAAGATAATGGTGAAGTTTTCTATAGTCTTCTTATGGTCGGTAATACTGCGATTAACTTCTATACTGTAAAGTATATGCCGGATGAACGAAAAAACTGGAAAAACTTTTACTATGATAAAGCGTGTGACTTTCTTCTAAAAGAATATGAAAAAAATAAAATAAAATTCCTAAATCTGGTAAAAGAGAATGAGAAAAAATGGTTGGACTCTTTAGATGATTTGTATGGTGGTCCTAAGCCTAATCACTACTGGAATGACTGTTTGGTTGAGATGGAAACTTTTTTTCGTATATATCATACTCTGAATGATTATGAACTTGATAGTGTTTATGTGGCGGAAATGTTTATGTCTATTGAGGGAGGATGGAGCAAAGAGTGGGGAGATATGACTGGTTTTCTACCGAAAATGAAACACTATTCTGTACCGAAGTTGAGACATTATCCTGTTGATTATCTTGAAGAACAGGTTGATATTGCGAAAGGTTTAGATTTAGTAAAGAAATATGCCCCTACCTATTACTCTATTCTGAAAGGTAGATATGACCCTACTATTAAAAAACCTAATAAAGACTTTATGAAGAATATTTTGAATGTAATGAAGACTTTGATAGATGAAAAGAAGAAGTCCTAATACCTTATAAATATGGATAACGAAGTATTTGAGATCAAATTAGACGAGATAAAACCTCACCCAGTAAATGAAGAAATCTATCTTTTATCTGATTTAGATGAGTTAGAAAGTTCTATTGAAGAAGTGGGTCTGTTAGAGCCGTTAGTAATAACATCAAACAAACTAATAGTATCAGGTCACAGAAGATACGAAGTTATTAAAAAACTCGGTTGGGAATCAGTTCAAGTTAGAGAGATTAAAACTAAAGATGATAAAGAAGAAATATCTGTTTTAATACACTCCAACAAGCAGAGAGTTAAAACCTGTAGAGAACTCCTTAATGAGTATGAGTTTCTTTCTGAACTAATACCTGATAGACAAGGTAGAAGAACAGACTTAAAAGAAGATAGAACTTCTACAAGGAAAACTAAAAGAGACATTATTTCTGAAAAGATAAATGTTCCTTCTTCTACTATGGGTAAGATGTTGTTTATTAAGAAATCTATGCCCGAAATGATTTCTAAAATTGACGAGGGTGTTCTAACCGTCAATCAGGTTTATAAACACGCAAGCAATACTCAAAATCAAAAAGAGTTATTAGAACTTTCAATACCCAAATCAGAAGAGGAAATAAGTTCCCAGGACTTTATTATCTACAATAACTGTTCCTCAAAAATGAAAGAGATAAAAGATCAAAGTATTAATCTAATCTTTACTTCTCCACCTTACTGGAATAAAAGAAGATATACAGATTCAGAGAACGAGTTAGGTAGTGAAAAAAACCCGAATGATTTTGTAGAAAACTTATCCAATCATTTAGAAGAATCCAAGAGAGTATTAGCTAATAATGGATCTATGTTTATTGTTATAGGAGATACTTATTTGGATGGGAATCTACAGAATGTTCCCCATAAATTAGTAATCTCTCTTCAAGAAAAAGGATGGATTCTTAAGAATACTATTATTTGGAAAAAGACTAATCCAAAACCAAGTAGTTCAAAAGTTTCTCTTACTAATACTTATGAATTTATCTTTCATTTAGTGAAGAGTAAAAACTATCAGTATCATCAGATATTAGCTCCATCAAATTACAATAAAGTCACCTACAGTCCAAGACATCAAAATATTAAATCCTCTTATTCTGGAGGAACTCCAATTATCCCAAGAGAAGGTAAAAATATAGGAGATTATTGGAGTGAGGATATAGTAGAAACTGCAGTAGCTAAAAATCTATCCAAGAACCATCCTGCTCCTATAGTAGATAAGGTCTGTATTCTACCAATACTACAAACTACTAATATCAAGGATGTAGTTTTAGACCCTTTTGCTGGGGTTGGAACTGTTGGTAAAGTTGCGAATTCATTACAAAGAAAATTCATCGGATACGATATTAAAAAATGGACTTAATAACTTCTGTTCGGATGAACTTAAGTTGATCCTCAAGGTCAATCTACTCGCAGATCTGGAAGACCATACCCCCGACCACCTCACAAAAAACCGAAAAAGCGATAAATTGCTGATTTAGAAAAGAGTAGCTTTTTTGAGTCCCCTCTACCTAAAAATCAGAGTCTTGAATAATCTTGAAAATCACTCTGTTTCTGGTTACCCCCTCCTCTCTATTTGGGTGTTTAGAACGAGGGTCTGAATCTCTGTATTAAAAAACCTTTTTCTATATGGTAGATCTCGTTTTCAAAAAAATTTTTTATATAAAATCTGAAAGGTATAGGTCGGAAGTATAGAGAAGTCTAAAGATGCCTGGTTAATTCTCTCGTAATCCCCAGTAAATAAAGGGTTCTTATTATTGGATTTTACCTATTTTATTGAAAAAATGGATTGAATAGAGACGATTTAGAAGGGTTTTGGAAGGTTCTGAATACTCTGGGTATTGGTAAAATGGGGGTTATTATGGTTTTTCTTCTTTGATGATTTCTCCGTTTTGGTAGTGGGTTATCTTTTCTAACTTCCCATTCTCATCATAATACTTCTCCTCACCTTCTTGCTTACCATCCTTGAAAGAACCAATCTCTTTCAACTCTCCATTCTCGTGATAAGTCTTCCACTCACCTTTTGGTTTCCCATCCTTATAAGATTCAATCATTTTTAACTTTCCATTATCGTGATAATACTTCCACTCACCTTCTGGTTTACCATCCTTATAAGAACCAATCCCTCTCAACTTTCCATTCTTGTGATAAGACTTCCACTCACCGTCTTTCTTATCACCTTTAAAAGAGCCAATCTCTTTCAACTTTCCATTCTCGTGATATTCCTTCCATTCACCTTCTGGTTTACCATCCTTGTAAGATTCAATCCGTTCTAACTTTCCATTCTCGTAATAGGTCTCGTACTCACCATTTAGTAGTTCACCATTCTCGTCATAATACTTCCACTCTCCTTCTCTCTTACCATCCTTATAAGAACCAATCTTTTCTAACTTTCCATTCCTGTGATACCACTTCCACTCACCTTCTTTCTTACCATCCTTGTAAGAACTAATACTCAATAAATTTCCATTCTCGTCATAAGACTTCCACTTACCTTCTTTATTATAATCCTTATAAGAACCAATCTTTTCTAACTTTCCATTCCTGTGATACCACTTGCTCTCACCTTTTGGTTTCCCATCCTTATAAGATTCAATCCGTTCTAACTTTCCATTATAGTGATATTCCTTCCATTCACCTTCTCTCTTACCATCCTTGTAAGAACCAATATTTCGTAACTTTCCATTATCGTAATAATACTTCCACTCACCTATTTCTTTACCATTCTTGTAAGAACCAATCTCTTTTAACTCCCTATCACTGTAATATATCTTGAACTCACCTTCTGCTTTACCATCTTTGTAAGAACCAATCCCTCTCAACTTTCCATTCTCGTGATAAGTCTTCCACTCACCTTCTTTCTTACCATCCTTGAAAAATTTAATCTCATATAACTTCCCATTCTTGTGATACCACTTCCACTCACCTTCTTCCTTACCATCCTTGTAATTACCAATAACTACTAACTCTCCATTCTTGTGATACCCCTTATATTCCCCGTGTTTCTTTCCTGTCTTTTCAAGTTTATTAGCGATAACCTTGGGGTTTCCACTTCTGTAATTTACTCTAAAAGGAGTTGTCTTTTCTTGAAAACATCCAGAGAGAAATAAAGAGGTAATACAGAGTAGAGGGAGTAGTTTCTTCATCATTCAATCCTTATAAAAAGTTTAGTGAATGTATTTTCAGATAAAGAAGTGAGTTTTTTCAAGTTTATAAAGAAAGAACCTCTCAAAACGATTGAATAGAGAGGTTCTGTGATGTTTTTGGAGACTTCTGAATACTCTGGGTATTGGGAAAATGGGGGTTAGTCTGGGTATTCGGTTCTGATGAGTTTTCCGTTTTTGTAGTGTTCTATCTTTTCTAACTCACCATTTTCGTGATATTCCTTGAGTTCACCGTCTAATTCACCATCCTTGAAATAACCAATCTGATATAACTTTCCATTTTCGTGATAATACTTCCACTCACCTTCTCTTTTATCATCCTTCCGATAACCAATACTTTTTAACTCTCTATTCTCGTAATATTTATTCCATTGACCTTCTGCCTTACCACCCTTCACAAAACCAATCTTCCGTAACTCTCCATTTTCGTGATAGAACTTCCACTCACCTTCTCCCTTACCATCCTTGAAAGAACCAATATCTTTCAAGTTTCCATTCTCGTAATACCACTTCCACTCACCTTCTCCCTTACCATCCTTATAAGAACCAATCTCTTTCAAGTTTCCATTTTCGTGATACCACTTCCACTTACCTTCTTTCTTACCATCAATATAGTTCTCAATCTTGTCTATCTTTCCATCCTTAAAATAGTAAGTCCATTCCCCGTGTTTCTTTCCTGTTCTATCAAGGTAAGAACCTAAAAGTTTTGGATTTTTATTATCGTAATACTCTCTTACTGGTGTTGTCTTTTCTGGATAGAAATAGATTCCTGCTATTAAACAAAGAACCAAAATAATAATAGGTTTTATATAAGGATTTTCACTTTTAGATAGTTGGTTATCAGAAGAGTTTACTTCTTCTTTAGAAGGTTTTAATTCTTCCGTAGAAGATTCTAATGTTTTGTATTTATTTCTTCTTTTATTCTCATAATATTCAGACACCATTATCAAAAAGAAGAAAACACCTATAACTAAACCGACAAATAACAAATTAATTCTCCAAGAGTTCTATATCCAATCCCCTAAATAATAGTATGAAGATACACCGTAGATACCACATAACTCCATTTTTAGAAGAACAAAATCAATATATTAAGATAGATGCACCCGACGATCCTTTTCCCGATTACTTTGAAAAAGATTTAGAGAATTTTGAGAAACAGACCGAATCAATAGTTCAAAAATTAAAACGGTATGCTTTAACTTTAGATGCCCTTGAAATAAAGATCAAAAAACGAGAAAGATTAGGGCAATTAAGTATTCCAGAGATTCACCAAATATATCAGTCCCTCTCTAAAGCAGTCAGAAGATTAGACGATTTAAATACTCTGATTAACGAGATGGAAAAACAGTTTAAGAACCTCTAAAACACTTATTAGAACTTAACCGAAATCATCCCTTACAAATCTATTTTCAAACTCAAAATTCAAAGTAGAAACATCTACATTAATATTCAAAGAAATAGAATCCTTGGGTTTGTTGATAAATCTGATAAATGATTTGTTAATATCCTCTGTGTTTTTATTCTTTTTGGGTTGTTTTACACCGTGCCCGCCTAAAAGATCTATAGAAGTAACCTCTCTAATAGATTTGACCTGTAATATTGATAGATAGTGGTTTTCTAATAGGTTTTTAGTTTCTGTGTAGGACTTTTCAGAGAAAACATAATACTCGTTTTTTCCCCTCCCCCAAGAGAATTTATAGAGTTTGAGTTTGGAGTAACTTTTGCCTATTAATAAGTTAATAAACCCATTAGTTACCCCAAAGTTCCTATTCTTCCACATCTTAAAACTATCATTATTCTTAAACAGATCACCAACCACTTTATAGTCTAAAACCAACACATCATTATTAAAGTCAGTTCTATCTAATAGAGTATTCAATCTATTATCTAACTCGGTTGTATTTCCTGCTCTGAACTTCTTTGGTTGATATATATCTTTGACGGGGAAATCAGTAAGTTGAGTATTCAAAATATAAACTTCTTTTCTCTCCTTACTATGGATGAATCTTAGCCTTGATATTGCTTGAGACATTTCGTCTATCAAAGTTTGTTTCAATAACTCATTCAATCTACTTTCTATTTCTTTATCAGGGTGGGAAAAACATTTTTGCGGTAACTCTTTAACGGTTCCGTTTAGGGTATGAATCTGAACTATTCTTTCGTCGTAATTTAAAGATTCATTCTCTTCTAATATCTTACTGAAAGGTTGATCTGGATATATTGAATTATATCTATCAATAACTGAATTTATCGGTTCTAAAAACCACCCGATATAAACACAACACTCAAAGTCTTTCCAACGATCCAAACCTCTTATTCCACCTTGATGTAGAACTTCATAATCTTTTAGATTCGTAGTCTGCAGATAAGACCTTAAATTATCTTTTTGATTCTGTCTGATGAAAAACAAAACCTTCTTATTTTCTAACTTTGAAACTAAATCTCCTATCTCTTTTTCAAAACAAAAATCCTCACTCTCTAAAGTCATTTTAGAAAATGATTTATTTACATAATGGATATCAACATTCGGTCTAATCTTAAAATTAAAACTCACAAAGTTAGTTTCAAAGATATCGGATAAAATCTTACTTTTCTCTTCTCTCACATTACTATCTAATATTAGTTTTGGGACTCTTCTGAAGGGTTCTATAACTCGTTTTTTGTTTAATAGGGTAAAGGTTCCACCCGCAAAATTTACCCCCTTAAATGCCTTCTTTCGGCGTAATTTAGATAAGTAAAAAAACAGAGTAGAACTATCAAATCTATTAAATCTATTTACAAACTTCTTATCGTTTTCCAAAGACCAAATAGAACGGTAAAGATTACTGAATTTAGTTAAATCATTTTTAGAAAATTCGGACAGTAAGTTAGTAAGGTCAGATCCTGTATTACATCCTTTTAAGATATTCAAAAAGGTTTCGTATTTAGAGACAACAGAAGGATTCCAACCTAAACGATTATTACTATAAGTAGTTCTATAGCCTTCAAATATTTCTTCTAACTGATTTACTGTAATATTCTCTTTTTCACCAGTCATAAAAGAGGTCGGATTTTCATCAATCACGATACGATCTAAAGACGGTGTATTAATGAAATCAGGTAGATCAATAGTTAAATAGTTTCTAACCATCACAAAGATTTTACCCTTATCCAGCGATCTATAATTTTCAAACTGCTGATAGTAGTTACATTTCTTAAATAAAGGACAATCACTACAAACAGAATAAGTAGTAGACAGTCCCTTTTCTCGGAGAGAAATAGACTTAATATCAATATCAGGATCTATACAGTTATCTTTATGGGATCTACCTGCTATTCTAACTATGTCTTCTTTAAGGATCCCCTGTTTTATTAAGTTATCAAACCATTCATCAGCAAGATGATTAGTAGGAACAAAAACCCCAACATTCTTATTAGAACCCCTTTTATAGAAATCCATAATTTGAGTTTTTTCTATTTTCTCAATAACTGATAGAGTCTTACCTGATCCTTCAGTAGCACCTAAAACAGTAGAGACACCCGAATCAAAAAATGTATCAATAACCTTCTTAATAGAAGGCTTAACCTCTTCCCAAGTTTGATATTCATTAACGGTTTGTTTCTCATCTCGGATCTGAATATTTCTGAACTTTTCGTATTCTTTTACTTCATTAGGTGAGAACTCTTTCAAGAACTCATAAACAGTCCAAGACTCCCCCGAAAACTCTGCATCGTATTTCCAAATCTTCTGGTTCAAAGAGTCGTAAAAGTATCCTCCTGGGCTCTTTTCCCCTAAATGTTGAACTTGGTAGGTTCCATTATTATTAGGGTAATCTTTCAATAAGAATCTATATCTACCGAGGAACTTTAAGTTTTCATCGTCTAAATTTTTAATGATTCTTTGAGAAGATGAAGTAACTTTTTTCTTTGATTTTTTAGGTTCGTAATCCTCAAGACTTACTTTAGAAACAGATTGAATCCAACCCTCAAAATTAGAATCTCTCTCAACTAAAATACAGTCTTCAACCTTAAGATTAGGACTACTGAAAAAGGAACCTGATCTCCCCGAAACAGAGGTATCAATCAAACAAGATCCGTTAATAGTAAATAACTCTTTAATAGAGTGAGAGAAGTATTGAAAGGTCTTAAAATCCTCTATAAATCTACTGATAGGAATGTAGATATGGAACCTTGGACGAGGACTATCCCCTTCTTCTTTTCTAATAGATAAATCACCAATATTAGTCTTCCATTTAAGGTGAGATTTAGAAGGAATAATATAATGCGATACCCCTATTAAATTTGAAGCATCCGAGATAGTAATCCAATCAGATTCTGACTCACTTTCTTTGTTATCTATATCAACAATCAAACAATCAGTTCCTAACCAATTAACAACTCCCCTACGAGATTCGTTAAAACGATTAGTTGTATGAGAGTAAGATTTACAAACCTGAATCAAGTCCTCTAAATTAGAGATATAAATACTGTTGAAATAGTCTTGATTAGTTGTTTGTTGGGTTCTATCCCTACTACCGAGATATAGAGAAAATGATGAATTATTTGAAGTTTTGGTGGTGGAATTGGATGGAATATCCGATAATGTAATCATATTAAACTTTTTTAAAATCTTCTGGAGATTACTTTTGGCGAAGAACTCCGGAAGATTTTTTTCTTCCTTTCAGATTCGTGATCTTAATTTAAAGTCGTCCTAAAATAAATATTTCTTTATATGTGATTTTTGCCCTTCTGAAATGATTCTTCTCCGAGATGAACCATCATTCTGATGTAATCGTTTCTTCTGATACCTAATTTTTTTGATCGTTCTTCCCAACTCTCAAGAACCTCAAAATCAACCGTTAGAGTAATTTTTTCCATAGAATTTATCCTTTATTAATAAGTGCCTACAGGTATTTATAAGATTCCCGATTTCTACAGACTTCTGGGGGGCATTTAAAATGGTCTAATAAATGGTAGATAGGGGTATGCCTCTGTTGCAGAAGAAGGTGACTTTACCGGACGAATATCGCACCATAGAAAATTTCCCATACGAAGGATTTTTAGGACTTTTAAGAGGGGATCTGTTTATTAACGAGCAAAGTTCTAAACAAAACAAAAAACCCCTATAAATCATCTATAGAGGTTCCTAATAAGGGTATTTGATAATCAATACCTAATTGATTTACTAAAGACCGAAGATACTTTTGATCCTCTGAAATAAGGTTTGATTCTTATACTCTTTCAACTCTTCCTCAAGTTTCCAGATCGTTTTAAGCATTTTAGACATATTTTCATTAGTCTTCTCTTCGTTCGTGTTGATCTTGTCTTTTAACTGGGTTATTTCGTTTTGATAACTCTCTGTCCTTTTATCCAAATCTTTCCGTAATCTTTGAATCTGTCTGTTAGCTTGGCTAAAACGATCAACAAACTTATTAACTAATTCGGGAACAGAATCAGAACTCATAATCTCTACAAGATCCTGATTTTCTTTTAGGTGTCCGTCCTTAATCCTTGATTGAATATACTGCGGAGTCTTTTTGATTTCTTTAATGATCTCTGTCTTTGTATATCCCATCTTTCGCATTCTATAGATAGACCCGAAAACCTCTAAAGCATCCGATGGAAATAGATCCTTATTCTTATTTGCTTTCCTACTGATAATGTAATCTCTGTAGGTTCTTAAGATGGTCCTGTAGGTGGATTCTGTAATAGATAAAATATCTTTGACCTGACTTGCTGAATACAACTCTACTTTTTCTTCCATTTCAAATACTCCCGTTTCCGTGTTTATTATCTGTTCGTCAACGAGTATCTGTTTTATAAGTAGTAGAAGGGGATTAACTCAAAATAGTTTCAGATAAAACCCCATCCTCATAGATTTCTATTTTATTAATAGTTCCGTCTGAATTGTATGAGGTGGAAACTCCATCTTTATTTTGGTTATTAACATCAATACGAGATACACAGGTTATATTCCCATCGTCGTCATAGAGAATCTGAGCTCCCCAACATTCATCAGTATCAACTTTCAAAGCACAATTATTAGCAACCTCAATAGACTCCAAATAATCATCAGTTAAATGACGAAGAATCAAAAGATCAGTTTCTATCTCTTCCGAACTCATTTTACTTTCGTAAGTTGTGATTAATTTGTCGTTTTCGTGGTGCAACTCTTTGTATAAAAGACCATTTTCCGAGTCTTCAAACTCTTTGTGAGTTTCAATATCATCCCAATAAAATTCAGTATTTTCCATTACTTACCTCCCTCAATCAAAACAACCGATAGAGAGCCTTTCTTAACAGATTTCTCTATAGTCTTTTGAACCTCTTTGAGGTCTTGGGTGTTATGAAGATCAAATACTTCAAAGGTATTACTTTTAGACTTTTTGATTGCCGTAGTTAATTCGTTTTTAGTTAATTTTTGTTTGTTATTCGTTAGCATTCTTGGACTCCTTTTATATAGTTATTTATAAGTCCAGATACTTCCGAAGGGGTGAGTAGAAACTCTGCTTGTAACTGTTCCTTGGAATCATCTATATCTTCCATTAGATCCCGAAGTTGATACGGTAAAGGGTTTAACAATTCCAGATAAGTTTCAAGGTAATAGGATCTATCTTCACTATCCTTCTTATCATTCCAAAAAAGAAGTTCACTCTTCCACATTTCAACTTCACTTTTTACCTCATTTAATTGGTTAATTAAATTAACTACATCATCAATTTTTTCTAAAAGTTTAATTGATTTCTTGTGACCTATATTTGCGGCTTGATATAAGTATTGAAGTGCTACCTTATCATTTTGAATTACAGGTCTACCTTGAGGATCTTTTCCAGTTAGAAAAATCATTCCGAACCAGTAGTATTTCTCTTCGTATTTTTGGTGTTCTGGGATATCTATAAATTGGTATGAATAAGTTTCCAATAAATTAGATTCCTCTCTCCAAAAAGGAAGCATTTCATCTAAATTTAAATCTATTGTTAAATCTTCGTAAAAATTAAACATCTTACTCACCTCCATTAATAACTCGGGCAATACTTTTTAGTCTTGATTTTGCCTTTGTTCTATTGATCTTAATTACCTTGGAATAATCAGATTTTCTGTCTTTATATCCAGTAAAATTAACCCGATTCTTTGTAGAACAATCCATCGTTCTACCCCAAGTCCTTTTAACATAATTTGATCTCTTTACATCTACTAAACTAAACTCTTTCAACTCTTCTAAAACTTTCATCGTTTTTCCTTTTAATTAGGTATTAATACTTGGTCTTTTCTGACCTTATATATTGATTATAAAACGATTATGCGTTTCAAAATATTGCCCTAAAAATGACTTATTAATAGTGTCGTTATTGTGATAAAATGCCGATTAATTGGTTAAAAGAGAGGGTTATATGACTACGAGATGTTTACTTGGAAAGAACTTTGAAATAGACACTTCTGAAGAAGAGAAAAAGATACAAAGTAAGTCAGGTAAAATAACCCGAAAATTGAGTAATAACCCTGAAGTTTTTTATATCTGGTTCGTTATTGCTTCTCTATTCAATAATCATAAATTCTTACCTAAAAAGATTGCAGAAGAGATGAAACTAAAGGACTATCCTTTACCAGAAGACTGGGATAGTAGGGACGAGATAATAGATGTTTGTAAGAAGTTTCTTGATGCTGAAGGTTATCGTCTATTCGGTCAAAAGGTTGGAAAAAAAGTAAGTGCTATAGTTGATAAGAAGTTCTTACGATGGGACCCAGAAAACGAGTTACTAATCCAAATACCTCTCAATAACAATAAGACCTTTACT
>Ga0163109_10002900_pt1 | contig 13187 bp, 8 predicted proteins | sample CRUFie1St13metaG_FD_108704 | JGI IMG/M metagenome (GOLD analysis project Ga0163109, IMG submission 108704) | Marine microbial communities from the Costa Rica Dome - CRUD Field 142mm St13 metaG | ecosystem: Environmental > Aquatic > Marine > Oceanic > Photic zone | place: Costa Rica: the Eastern... | reverse complement strand
GGCAGACGAGACAGCAGCTACGTTTGCTAAGAAGATTGAAAATGCACTTCAAGCTTCGCACGCAACTTATGAAGTGCTGGGCGATATCACCCTTTCAGGTAGCACAGTTACATTTACAGCTGACGCGGTTGCAGGTACCGCAACGATCAAACTTGAAGCCAAGTCTATTGGTGACACGTTTGGCACTTCTAATGGTGTGGCCGTTACAAGCTATGGCTCCATTAAGCTGGACTCGGTTGCCAATAACCCAATCAAGATTGATCTTGGTGAGGTAACTACAGCAGCCAACCACAAGCGCCTGCATGGCTTCCTTGAAGCTAACGTGGGAGCAGCTGACTACGATGTAAACGCACCGCAACTTAGCGCCGGTGGTGGAACATCAATGGCTGGCCTGTCGGTTACTACAGCTTCTCAAGCAACCGCCGCATTGGCTACGCTTGACAAGGCAATCGATGCTGTGAACGCAAATCGTGGTAATTTGGGTGCTCTCCAAAACCGCCTCGAGTATACGATCAACAACCTGTCATCGATCTCAAATGCTACAAGTGGCGCCAAAGGTCGAATTCTGGATGCTGACTTTGCAAAGGAGACTAGTGAATTAACTAAGAACCAAATCCTTACGCAGGCCGCGACCAGCATGCTGGCCCAGGCCAACCAGTCTAAGCAAGGCATCCTTGCACTCCTTCAGGGCTAATCTCTAGTTAGCATTTAGGACAATTGAAATCATAAATAGCCCCAGCTTCCGCTGGGGCTATTTTTTGGGCTTAACATATTAAGTGGCTTCGAGTTTGCACCATCATTGAAATAGCTTTGATAAAGTTGCGTCTTAATTGTGAAATTGTTCCACACAACATCTTCTAGAGATCAGGACGAGCCTCTGAAATCTACTTGTTCATAAATTTTTCAACTTTGCCAGCAAACAAGCTCTTATAAAGATTGAACATCATCTTTACCAAAAACTTGAGCTTTTGAGGTTAACTCTTGGCATGGCTTTTGCTGGTCAGTTCGCTGGTGCAATGAATTAGCTGAATAAACACGAGCGAAAAAATGGGTTTAAAGATTTTAAATGCGCCTCCAGCAACTGAGCTTAAAAACACTAACTTCAATAGCTTTCTAAAGTTATTTGAGGATCAAAATTATGAAGCAGTGGTCTCTGCTTATGAGGCTCCAAACCAAGCTTCTTTTAATTGTGTCGCAACCCTAAAGATAGTCGCAGCTTCATTCCAAAGATTGAACCGCACGAATGATGAACTTCAGGTGCTATCAAAAGTTTTAGAGCTAAACCCATCAGACGCTCAAGCGTGCTTTAATGCAGGCGTTATCCACCTTGAGCGACAAGACTTCAACACAGCAATAATATTCTTCAAAACGGCTTCAATATTGATGCCTGAGAACACCGACACATTGCTCAATCTTGGGATTTGCTACAAAGAACTAGGGGACCTAAAGAAGGCTACCCAGCAGTACCAGCTCACTTTAGATATTGACCCAAATAATGAGGGAGCTTCGTTAAACCTAGGAAATATCTTTGCAAAGAATGGTAATAAGGATAGCGCTATCTCATGCTACCTAAACGCCATGAAGGCTAATCCTGCGAATCTAGAGACACAATTTAATCTAGCTCTATTGTTTCTAGAAAATGGGGATGTTCTGCAGGCTGCTGCAAATTTTTATCATTTGTTAAAATCAAACCCAGCGTTCGAAAAAGCCGGTATTCGCTTCCAACAGTTGTGCTGCCAAATAGACGATTTAGAAGCTGACAAAGCACTAGCCTCCTATTTGGGAAATGAGGCAGTAATTAACAAATTGTCTACGTTCAGATTGTTTCACGTTATTAATGCAATTGGTGCATTTAAATCCGGCGACTATGGCCGATCAAAACAATCTCTGGACGCAAGCAAAAGTGTCTCAAACCAATCTCTACAACCCGTTTTGGAGGGTGTTGATGGCGATGAGCACTTTTGTAATGCATATTCCATATTCCTATTGAGCCTAATCTCTGAACCCCGGAAAACCGTGTCAAAAGATTTGCCACAAATGTTCCACATTGGAGAAAGTCACAGTTTAAGCTTTGCTAACAGAGAAATTGTTATCAATGAAACAGCTCACAGGATACATCCAAAACTCTGCCTAGGGATAAAAGCTTTCCACTTGGCGCAATCAAAAAATAACAAATACAAAAGCCTTTTCCATCACCACTTTTTGTCGATCCCGAAGCAATCAAATGTTTTCATTTCCATTGGTGAGATTGATTGTCGACCTGACGAAGGTTTTATTACTGCTAGCAAAAAAACCGGCAATTCTATTCAGCAATTGGTCAACAAAACAGTTGCGGGCTACCTCAAGCATTTAGAAAAGTTGAACTGCTCGAAAGAGCATCAAATTTGGCTTTTAAATGTGCCAGCACCGGTTGAAAAAGCAAAATTTACTAAAGAACAAAATCAAGCGTCAGCAGACGTCGTTGAAATGTTCAACGAGGCACTATTTGATCACACTCAGAAAAGCACACTTAAAGTTGTTGATGTTTATTCGAAGACACGTGGGGCAAATGGTATCTCTAACGGTATTTACCACTGCGATGATACTCATTTGGGCTACAAAGCCCTAAAAGTTCTTCAAAGTAGCGTAGCTGGCTGACTGTATTAAGAATATTTCTTAAATGCAGAAATCTAGAAAATTAAACTTGGATACGGCAGACAACCTGTTTTGTGAACAGGGATACTGCGTCGACTTTGAATGAAAATTTGTTGGCATCACAAAATTCTAAAAATGCCTTATATTCATCGTTTTCCCAGTCATTGTTCACAATAAATTCATCAAATATGATGACTGTTTGGTCATCGATTACATGCTTGGCATTGCTTAAAGCAGCAATGGTAGATGAATAAAGATCAGCGTCAAAATTGATTAACCCGGCCTTCTTCCTAGGCTTAGAGAAAAAACCCGGCAGGGTATCCTCAAATTCACCAACAACAAATCGTGAGTTTTGTATCTCGGGCACCCTTCCCATGCTCGAATATGCCCCCTTTGGCACTACGCCCCAGTCTTCTGGTAGTCCTTGGAAAGTGTCAAAGCCGAAGCCTTCACTAAAATGCGGCACCAGATATTTAAATGAATCACCCATCCAGACACCAAACTCATAAAAGGCTCGGCTCCTGTCAGACAAACCGATTGCGTGGTCATAAACAGACCACTTGTTGAAATGAACCTTTGGCATCTTCGGTAATGAGAGGATCCAAGCAATTGAACGTACAAGTGGCTCATCTTCAAAGCCATATTTTAGCAATTCATTAAAGTCGTGTGGTTCACCATTGAAGGCCCGCAATGCTGCCAAGGTAAAAATTGCAATTTCGTCGGTTGGCGATTTACTAATGCAGGCTTCAACGATCGACTGTGCTTCCGCCATATTCTGGGATGTTGAGTGTAAATTCCAATAAGCAATATGGTCTTCAGGCTTTATTTCGATAGCACGGATGAAGCAGTCGCGAGCTTCCTCCAAACGCGCCTTGTCATTCAGCAAATTGCCATAGTTGTTATAGGCAGCAGCAAACTCTGCATCTAATTCCAAGGCTTCCTTGAAATGGCCTTCAGCTTCATCCAAGAACCCAAGCGTCTTTAGACATACGGCAAGATTATTTTGTGTTGTTGCTAGGTTTTCTGATTTAAACGTGACGTCTCCAGCTATGGGATCAATCTCGATAAATCGCCGACAATGATAAATTGCATTCTCGTTGTCACCGAGCTTTGAATACGCCGTTCCGAGTGCGTAATGTGGGTAAATGGAATCTGGCGCCTCTTCCAGAAGCTCCTTTGCAGCAGATATTACCCCTTCGAAATTCGATCTGGACACCAACGCCTTAACCAGCATCTTCATCAAAAGCAGTTTCAAGCTCGAGCAAAGAAACTGACGATCATCGCCAGCAAGTGCCTTATGTTCGTCAGTATCATCGAACTGCTCTTCAAGTTGAGCGACATCAAAAGTCATGGTTGAGCATGTCAACGATGCGGACAAGTCTGAGGTATGTTGATGTCTAAAGCCGCGCATAATGGTCCCTTCCGCGTTCGTTAACGACGGGGACCAAATATATTTAGCTCTTTTACTGACGTGGCAACGCAATAAGTTTGAAGGCAAGCCTATCGGATGTAATTGAAGAGGCTGTCCTGTGCTATCTTCACAAACGCTTGCTGGGCCGCATTCCGACTAACTAGCTTTGCCTGCAGATCCGTGACAAGCTTTGCCAGATCGGCATCCTCAAGGTTCGATATGTCTTCATTCATCAAAAGCAGACGCTTTTCATTCACACCGCGCTGCAGTTCTGCTCGGTTCATTTCCGAGCCAAGCTTTGTTTGCTGTAAGCTGAAATGCTCAACAGCAATATTCATCCGGTCAAGATGAACATCCTCCATTTTGCCACTCTCAAGCGATTCTATCATCTTATCCATAGATGCAAAAACGTCAGTAATGCCGTCTTCCTGTCGCAAACGCAAAAATACGTCAGCACCGTCAAGGGACGTGGACAAACGCTGATTGTCGGAAATTTGTAGCGTATGCACGCCGCGATCACCTTTATGTTCGACAGTGCCTGCCTCAGTTTGAACAAATGGGCGCACATCTACCTTGTACCCAGCAAAAATATACTGACCATTAGTATCGCGGCTATTTGCAAGACTAAGCATTTGGTCACGAAGGTTCCGTACCTCCATGGCAATAGCGGCACGGTCTCCGGCGTTGTTGGTGTCGTTTCTGGCTTGGACAGCAAGCTCATATACCCGCTGCAATACGTTCACACTCGTTCCAATCGCACTTTCGGCTTGTGCCATGCGGTTTAGGGACCTGTCGATATTGGTGTTATATCGTTCCAGAAGCACTTTTTGGTCCTTGGTAAAGGAAATCTTGGCCCCCACAGCGGGACTGTCGGACGCTTTCAGGATATTTCGACCCGTGGCAATTCGAGACTGAATTTCTTGAATGTCACCCGTAATGCGGTTCAGGGTACTCATGGCCTGATCATTATAAACGCGTGTGCTTATGGTCATGGTTTTCTAGCCTCAAACTACTTGCAAGAGAGTGTCGAAAAGTTCTCGCGCGGTGGACAGGATCCTTGCAGAGGCTTGATAAGCCTGTTGCTGCTGAATTAAATTGGCGGCCTCTGTATCTAGATTGACGCCAGAGTAGGCGGCCTCAGCTTCGATACTTGCTTCCTTAAGCGCAGTTGCTGCCTCGGATGCAATTTTACCAGACTGCACAATAGCGCCAAGGCGTGACACCTCGTTATTGTACATCTTTTGAAAACCGCCCCTGACGTCGTTACCCAGGCCGGCTGATTGCAGGTCCAGTATCGCCTGAAGGTTGCGGTTGTCGCCTGTCCCCAGTCTATTTGAAGCTATGTTGAACCTGTCTTCGGCATCAAAAACACCTTCAAAGGCCAACTCAAAACCAAGGACATTGGTTTTTCCGTCAGCGTCCAGTGACCTTGTGGCAAGCGATGTGCCGGTTTCAGTATCAAACACCTCAATGATGTTTGTCTCAGCATCCTTAACGCGAATTTCTAGATCGCGACCAATCTGGTCGGCCTGATTGATTATCTGGTCATATTGCATGGTCAGTCTTTTCGCGCCACTTTCACCAACAAAGATTATCAGCTCTTCTTCGGGTAGATCCGATAGAGTGAGACGCTGCTGCGCGAGGCTGTTGGCAGTGAAGGATGTCGCCGCTGTAGTCTGGGCCGTGTCCAGCGTATAGGGGCCCGCATCACCAAAGACATTGTTGATAGAGGCTGCATCTACTCCAAATGATATTGTCGCATCACCATAATTGAGATCATCAGCGATGGTCAGCGTTCCAGCAACAGAGTCCGCATCCAGCGTCTGTGCATTTGCACCACTAAAGCGCGTGTCTGTGGCCCTTAGGGCATCTCGTAAGCCCCGCATAATTGCCTGTGCATTGTCACCTGTTTGCGCAGTATAAGTGACTGTCTTTGCGCCAATAGCAGAACTGCCAGCACCCAGCGCCAACGCGTAGGTTCTGCCAACAACAACATCGTTGGCGTGCAGCACGACATTTACATTTGCGGCTGCATTGGAGCCAGCGGTGATATTTTTTGTTGTCGCTGCGTTAAAGGTGCTTTCGATTTCCTGCTTGGTTTTATAGCCAATTGTTAATTGTTGTGAATTCCTTGCAAAAAGTGTGATTTCGTCGCCATTGAGGGCTGCGCTCAGACCGGTGCTGTAGTATGCCGCGTTCAGCTGATCAACAAGGTTATTGGCGGTTGCTGCTGTCAAAGTTATGTCGACATTATTTACTTCAACAACATCACCTATCGTTAGGTCAGCGGTATCCACGGTAAAAGTTTTGCCAAAGAATGAAGCAGAGTTAGCAATTATTTTGCTGCCCTCTCTCACTAAATCAAAACCTAATGCTTCGCCGATATAGGCATCCTTTAATGTTTTAGGCGATGTGCCCATTGTGACGGGATTGATAGCGACGGTTCCAGAACCAGTTGAGATGGTTTCACCATCTCGGAATATCTCGATACCGGTGCCATCTTTAATTGTGAGCGTTACCACACCGCCGGCTGCGGTTGCAGTTGCAGCATTGCTTAGGTCGGCGCCGCCGTCACCATCAGCAGCATTAGCAGCCAAAGCGTTATTGATGGCAGTGGCAATTGCCGCCGCGTCACCAGCAGCCCTTGCTGCGGATACCTTAATTTCTTTGTCAGTTGCCGCTGTCGTGCCACTGTCAGGCTTATTATCAAAGACAAGCTTTAGATTGTAGGTGTCATCTGCACTGAATGTGAGGGTGATTCTATTATCTAAGTTTGCGCTGCCGGTGCCTTCGACAACGATACTTTCATCAGAATACCGTGTCGCTGTTTGTGAAAGACCGTCTAAAAACCCAAGGCGTTGCGCAACATCGACATTTTTTGGATGATCATCGCTCACAACGACATCAATGGTAGATTTACTAACACTACCAGCACTTGAAACAATGTGCAGCCGATCACTGCTGTCAAAAAATGCCGTAAGCCGATCAGGTTCACCGCCGGACACCCTGGCATCACCATCATCAAATTCGATCTTGTATGTCTGACCTTCGAAGGAAACCAACAAAGTATCGCCGTCGGCAGGAAGTACAGATGTCCCAACTTTATAAGCAACCGGAGCGTCGGTTCTCAGTTTTTCAATCATAGCGGCCGCGACAGCTTCACCATTTGCCTCGCTGATATCCGCAGCGGCAACAGACCCGCTCAAACTACCAATTGACAAGCTGTAGCCGATGCTCTGAGCAACTGACGACTGGCCATTCACCGAGGTTTCATTTGTATCGATCCCATCCAGTAGCTCGAAATCGACACTCACGCTCGACCCATCGATCTTGGACTCTACTAGTAAATTCGAATTATCGTATGTCTTAACCGACATTCCCAGATAACCATCTTCTCCTGACTGGTTCAGATAGTCGCCAACATAAGCTGCATTGGTATTAAAGCCGTTCTCCGAAGTCATTGCGGATTGATATTCAGCTATAGCGTCGGCGCCGGGAACAGTGCCGGCAACATGCCTTCCCTCCCGCGTGAAAATCTGGATATCTGAGGCGTCTGAAATACTTTCTGAAACCACGCCATCCGCCGTCCCGCCAACAGACTTCGCAATTGTTCCAGACGTGAAATCATTTTGACGATGACTGAAGTTTAGAAACCCGCCTGACCCGGACGCATAAACACCAGCGTCAGTCAGCGTGATGGGTGTTGACGAAGCGCTAGCTAACGCCCCTTTAATAACGCCGCGGTTCAGTAGATCAGCGATTTGCTGTGTATCCTGCCAATTGCCACTAAAGCCTTTCACCGACTGGAAACCAATGTCAAAGGAGAGAGTGTCGGTGACAACGGCACCACTTGAGTTAACGCTCTTAAAGCCAAGCGATAATGTGCTCGCTTTCTGCAACTCTGTTTCGGACAACGCGAACTGAACCTGGCTTTGTTTGGCCAGCGACAAAACATCCATATGGCTAACATCGGCCGGAATGCGCGCAACAGAACCACCATTCAGGAACTCAGTTGCGGCGATGGCGGACAGGCCGTTGCTAAATGTGTCCTCAACCGTTGGTAGAGTGGAGGCCTTTTCATTAGATATCGCGCGCGCATCAATAAAGACCTGATTTTTGTTGTTTGGGTTAGCAGAGACTACATGCTGGGATGCTGCTGCGATATCTTCAGGCCGGCGGAGTGCCAGAGCAACACCACCAGCGCTGCCTGAAACGGGATTATAGACGAACTGGTCGAATTGATTAGCCTGTCCTCTAAAGGATATTTCTACTCCTCCAAAGATGACAGTTGTTCTGCCTGAAACAACAGCCGTTCCATTGTCCGAGACACCATTCCATACCTTGGCATCGGCATCATAGCTGAAGGTAACCGTTTCAGAAGGGACCTGATCAGGATCGATGACTCGCAACTCGGCCGAGGCAGCGCCCGTGTTAGCACCACTTGGGTCAAGGTTCAGCTTTAGGCTTTGGAAGAAATCCCCACCGTTCTCTCCTTCGAGGGTGAGACCCCTCTTATGGATCGCATTCACATCCCTAACCATGGTGAAGGCAATACGATCAACCTCGGCTAAAACCTCTACTGCTGTTTGATATGCCGATGCAAGGCCATGAATACTGCCGCCAACAACCTTGTTTGTAAGAATATTCTCATTGTTGGGATCAAGCCTGAAAAGCAACTTGTTCGAATGCTGCTCAACCCCGATGTCAACAACCTTTTCTGTCGTGACAAGCTCCGGTCCGTTCGGATTTTCACCAAGTGTAATCAGGGCAGCACCGCGGTCGTTCAGTGTGACATGCACCTGAATGTACTCATTCAGCTTGTCGATCAGGTTGTCACGTGAATCAAGCAGCGAATTGTTAGGCTTAGACTGGCTGCCGCCGGACAGTTGTTGATTAATTCTCTTAATCTCGGCCGTCAAAAGATTAACTTCGTCGACAAGGTGGCCCGCCTGAACATTCAGACCCCCTTTCATTTCTTCTATCAATCCGGACAGTTGTACAAAACTATCAGCAACCTGCTTAGCTTGTTCGATGGCCACTGTCCGGCCTGTCAAGTCGGCAGGATCACTAGACACTTCCTGCAGGCCTTCAAAGAAACGGCCAATAGCATTTCCAAGATTTGCATCTCCTGGGAGCAGTATATTTTCAATTTGAGACGCTGCATTTACGAAGGCTGAGGTTGATTCGGCATAAGAGGTTGCGCTACGCGCCTTATTCAGCAGGAACTCATCAAAAGCGCGTCTGATGACGGCAACGCGCACCCCCATACCCTTGCCTTGGCTGATCTCAAGAGCGGATGCTTTGGTAGCGCTCATCTCCTCAAGTTCGGCACCACGCCGCTTATAACCGTCAGTATTAATGTTGGCGATATTCTGGCCAGTAATCGCAAGTGACTGACGGTAAGACTGGAGTCCGGCTTTACCAATGTCGTAAAGGTTCGACATCTAGCTCACTTCCCCTTGCCACCCAGCTGACGAACCAGCGCATCGGCAATGCCTAGATTAACCTGCGAGGAGAGTTGGCTGGCCATTTCGCGGTCCAGCATACCCTCATAGGTTTCCTTTGCAGAACTAGCAAACAGGTCCTCGGCAAGTTTTGCCTTGCGCGCCTGCTTCAGAAATTCATTCAGAAAAATTGCTTCAAACTGCTCGGCTGCTTCACGCAATTCACTATCAGGATCAGGCGCCTTCAAGGCGCCCTGATCCGCTACATAGCGGGCAGAATCCAGCATCGGTGACAGGTTTAGATTAACACTCATCGGGGCCTCCTAGATCACGATGATCTCAGCACGAAGGGCACCTGCCTCACGCAGCGCCTCGAGTATAACAACAAGGTCGGCAGGGCTTGCCCCGACACCGTTGATAGCATCAACAACGTCTGACAGTTCCACCCCGGGGTCAAAAACAAATGCCCGCGCCGGCTCTTCTTCAATAATGATTTCAGTATCGTCTGTGACTACTGGTTCACCTGGTGTCACAACAGTACCCTGCGCGTTTTGCGCGACATTTGCAGTTGGCGTCACCTGCTTATCTTCATTGATCCGCACTGTTAGAGAGCCATGGGTGACAACAGATGGCGTAACCTTTACATCGCCGCCAATAACAATGGTGCCAGTGCGGGAATTCACGATTACCTTGGCTGCCGGGCGCGCTGGATCGACATTGATATTTTCCAGAAGACTAACAAAAGACACTTTTTGAGCTGGGTCTACGGGTGCGCGCACTTTGATTGTTGAGGCATCGAGCGGCGTTGCAACGTCAGGGCCAAACACCTCATTCACCGCATCAGCAACCCTCATGGCAGTGCTGAAATCACCTTGGTGCAGATTTAACAATACCGTATCTGTTGACTGGAACGGCGTTTCAACCATCCGTTCAACAAACGCGCCGCGCGGGATACGGCCAACGGTCGGCACATTTACTATGACCGAGGATCCGTCATTACCAGTAACGCCAAGACCACCAACAACAAGGCTACCTTGGGCGATCGCATAGGTTTCACCATCAGCGCCCAAAAGCGGGGTCATCAAAAGCATGCCACCACGCAGTGATTTTGCACCACCGACAGTAGAAACGGTGACATCCATTCGCTGTCCGGGCTTCATGAAGGCAGGCATCTCTGCCGTTACCATTACGGCGGCTGCGTTCTTCGCCGTCAGATTGGCGGCATCGGTCACGAGGCCAAACTGTGAGACCATAGATTGCAGTGACTGTAGCGTCAGGCCAGAAGACCCGTCACCTGTGCCAGCAAGGCCCACAACAACACCATAGCCTACGAGCTGATTAGTGCGCACACCAGCAATTGAGGTCAGATCCTTAAGTCGGTCCGCAACAGCCTGCGCGCTGGCAAAGCCGAGTATGAGCAGCGTGCAAAGTACCACTTTTATTAGCATGCGGTTCATAATGGTCAACTCCGTGTCGCAGTGTTTGGACGAAAACGTTCCTTGCCAAAGCAGTTTAAAATGGGGACAACGTCCGCATGGTGCGGCTAAGCCATCCCTGGCGGCTGGAATCTGCGATTTCACCCGCGCCCACATAGACAATTTCTGCATCGGCAATACGGTTCGAAAGAACGACGTTGTTTGCAGTGATGTCCTCAGGACGGATCAGACCGGTTAGGCGGACATATTCATCGCCATTATTAAGGCGCAGTTTCTTCTGCCCGGCGATTTCCATATTCCCGTTATCAAAGACCCGGGTTACCATCACGGTCAGAAAACCTGTCAAAGAATTAGATTGCGCGGCATTACCTGATCCAGCAAAGCTACGGGCCGTGCCAGCATTCAACCCAGCTGCATTCTTATCATAACCGCCGGTAAACATGTTTGGCAGACCGGTTGGTAGCGTTACAGCAAAACTGTCATTTTTTGCTGATGCTGCTGACTGCGACTTGGTTGCAGTAAAGGTCTCGAGTAGCGAAACCGTCAGGATATCACCAACATCGCGTGCGCGGATGTCACTGGCGAAAAGGCCGTTTGAACTAACCTTGTAAATACCACCAGTCGGCACACCTTCATCGGTCGCAAGATTGGCATGTGGATAAATGGGCTCAAACGCAAGTGATGCTTGATTTTCCACATAGGTGGCACAGCCACCAGCAGACAACAAAAATGATGCGGACGCGACTACACAAAAAAGGTTTTTCATCACAGTAACACCAACGTCAGATTAAAGGTTCTGAGAGATAAAGCGGAGCATCTCGTCCACTGTGGTGATTGATTTTGAACTAACTTCATAAGCTCGCTGCGTTTCAATCATTGAAACGAGCTCTGTCACCACATTTACATTAGAGGCCTCTAGCGCACCTTGTATGATGCGTCCCATGCCTTCTTCCTGCGGAGCTGTTACGATCGGGTCACCAGATGTGTCGGTCTGCACAAAGAAGCTCTCGCCGATTGGCTGTAGACCTGCCCTGTTGGTGAAGTCAGCCATCTGCAGCTGTCCAACCGCTTCTGCGCCGTTCGCCCCCGCGACAAGGACGCTGATGATGCCATCGCGTGAGATATTGATCTGAGAAGCACCGTCCGGAATGGCAATTTCAGGCTGTACGACATAACCGCTCGAAGTAGTCAACACCCCTTCGGAATTAGTCGAGAATGCCCCATTGCGAGTATAGCCAACACGCCCGTCAGGAAGGAGAACTTGGAAGAACCCGCCGCCTTCAATTGCAAGATCCAGCGAATTATCAGTGGTGATAAGACTGCCTTGGGTCATCGCCTTCTGCGTATTTACGATACGTGCACCCGTACCGACAGAAAAAGACGATGTTAGGTTGGCATCCGCTGTGACCTGATCGCCAGCTACGCGGCGTACCTGGTAAAGAAGAGTTTCGAAGTTAGCCCTATCACGCTTGAAACCATTTGTACTAACGTTTGCAAGGTTATTGGCAATGATTTGCATGCGCGTTTGCTGCGCATTCAAACCGGTTTTTGCGACGTGCATTGAGCTGGTGGACATAATCGCTCTCCTAGGCTGGATAACATTCCTGCCTAAGAGGTAGCAAGCTTCGTGCCAACAGGCACAATCTCGGAGGATTGAGGGCTTTTATCTTTAGTTTGGCAAGCGCATCAGGCTGGCGCCCGATTCATCTATCTCACTTGCAGAGCTGATCAGCTTCACATTGATCTCATACTGTCGTTGGTCCTCGATAGAATTGACCAATTCATCAGTAATATTCACGTTGCTGAGCTCAAGGTGCCCCGGTACCACCGCCACCTGATCATCAAACTGTGGCACGGATCCATCAGCCACGCGGATTTCGCCATCCCTGAACTTTTTGAGCTCTGCACCCGCAGCCAACGTCATACCAAGCTGGCCAACGGTTTGTGTGGTCCCTGGCTCCGATCCAAGAGGTTCGATAATAACCTCACCATTGTCCGTGACTTTCAAGGATCGAAAAGCTGGTATTTGAATTGGCTGTAAATTACGATCAAGCATCTGTTGTGATGCGCCATTTTCTAAAATGCCATCAGCAGAAACGTTAAGATCACCCCCCCTAGTCAATGACGGTTCGCCAAGCCCTTGAACAAAGAAATAACCGTCTCCCCGAATAGCAATGTCAGTTGCAAGGTCTGTCTGACTGAGCGTGCCAGGGTCACTTTCGAAGTAGTTTTTGTCATCACGGATCGCAAGGCCCCGCGTCT
>Ga0163109_10002899_pt1 | contig 13187 bp, 1 predicted proteins | sample CRUFie1St13metaG_FD_108704 | JGI IMG/M metagenome (GOLD analysis project Ga0163109, IMG submission 108704) | Marine microbial communities from the Costa Rica Dome - CRUD Field 142mm St13 metaG | ecosystem: Environmental > Aquatic > Marine > Oceanic > Photic zone | place: Costa Rica: the Eastern... | reverse complement strand
AGGGTAAAAGTAGCATTGTGTAAATTTGTTTTAGTGGCTGTGGCGTTGATTGTCATTATTATGTCGCCAGCAGTTCCGGAACTAGCAGAGCCATAGTCCATCCCGACAAAACTTACTTGGTTAGTGCCATCACTTAAATTTAGCCTACCACCGTCTGATCCAATATTACCCTGGCTAGCCATTCCGAAATTCATCATTCCAAAATTTCCAGTAAATCTCACCACAGTGCTAGAATTTCCAACTTTAATAGTTTTAAATAAATCAGAGGAAGTTCCAACCCCCAAGACAGTTTGAAGATTTGATAAGGTTATCTTTTTAGTTAAGTTGTTGTCGCTATCGTCTACTATTGCTATAGAGTCATTTAAATCGCCTGTTGCAGAAGTTAAATTATTAACATCTAATGCAAGAGTGGCAGAGCCAGTGGCAGCTCCACCCGCGAGGCCGTCTCCAGCTATTACCTCAGTTATGTCTCCTGAAGTAGCTCCTAAAGTATTATCTAAAAAGTTTCCTATATATATAAAAGCCTCTACATAAGTTGGGTTTTGAGCGTGATTACCAGTACCAGGAGGGTTCTGTTGAAAAAGCACTCCGTTGAAGTAATCAAGATTCCAGTCTCTGTCGTCTAGTAAGTAAATTCTAGTTCCGGAACCGACTGAGCCATAGTGGGGTTTAGCTTCGTATGCGTTTGCAAATGATGGAGGGACAAGTTGTATTTTTCCAACTGATTCGTTTAGTATAGCACCATTAGTAAAAACACCAGTGCCGGTTCCATTTCCATTATTGGCTCCTTGAGTACCCTTTTTTGGATTGGTGGAATTAGAAACATAATCTGATGGTAGTTTTAATCTAAAACCATGTCGACCGAGCGGGGTGTCTGCTCCTGTGATAAACTCTACGTCAAGCCTTAAGAATTCTACTACACCGTTATTCCAATACGGAGTAGCAGTTGGAGAACCGGTTATGGCTTCAGAAAAAACAGTGGAAGAAGATATTGTAACCCCAGAAGAGAGCGCTTCGTTTGATAACCCTTTATCATTAGAGGTATGAGCTTTACCAGAAAGCTTTTTAAGGGAAATAAGTCTCTCAGTGGTTGAGTTAAATGCCATTCTAAATCCAGCTTACTTCTATCTTAGATAAATTACCAGTCCAGGTTTTGTCCGCGACTATCTTAATTAGTATGTATTCATTATTCTGAACGAACTTTGTTCCAAATGTTACCCTGTTAGTTGCATTCAAAGAACTAGTAAGAGAACCAACCATTGCGCCGGCGTTGTCTCCATTTTGTCCTGTCTCAAAAGGAAGAGCTGTGTCCATCCAGCCAGTAGTTTGATCAGAATTAGCATTTGGTATTTTTGCAAAAACTTGGAACTTGTTAGAATTTGCTAGCGAAGTAGAGTTCGAAACAATGGCTCCACTGCCTTGAATTTCAAGATTAAAATCAGTCTTAGATCCACCAGTTGTGTTTTGAAACCACCTTATATATTCTCTAGTCGAGTTATTTAGCGAACTATAGTCTGGATTGCCACTAGGGGCAACTAACTGACCACCTTCTGACTGGTCTCTAAAATCCCCTAAGTCTCCTGATAGTCCTACTTTTTGTGGTGACTTAAGTTTTCCATTATAAACTATCAAGCCAGTATTGTGAGCAGCGTCACTTCCGTTCATGTCTATATCACTGTTCCAATTATTACTATTACCAGAAACGCTAGCTTGTGTATCGTAAGCAGTTGTACCAGCCTTCATTCTTTTAGCTTCTCCATTAAATCTTTCAACTAACGCAGTGGAGTTATCATTAAAGCTAGCTGCTAATATTACTGCAGATTGCGTGGAAGAAGTATCTATATTTCCACCTTGAGAAATTAAAGGGTGATGTACTCTACCAACTAAAGTCACCATTTCTTCAGATTCTCCCGGTATGGAAGTGCCAGAATAACTAAAAGTAGCCTGGACTGTTATGTCGTCATCATATGAGTCTAAAACTGTATTATCTAAATCTGGAAGTGATCTAAAAGAGCCACCGACAGACCCATCAGATACTCCGTCTCCTGAAACATGTACACTAGAAACTGTACAGTTTGTTGTCGTAGGATAGCTTAAAGCATCGCTTTCTGGACTATACACATATTTGTAGACATTTGAAGCTGTGTAATCGAATCTTCCCGTTGGATTAACATAGTAAGAAACTCCAGAAGATTTATAGGTAGAAGAAGAGGAAAAATTACCGACACTTACGCCAGAAAAAGTAATGTTTTGATTAGAGTCATCATTAACCCACTCGACATAGTCGCTAGCGCTATCTACACCATCGACAGTATGAATAACTCTTACGTAATTCCAGCCGTTTCTTTGTGTTGTCCCTGAGGCTACTTGGTATTGGCCTGTTCTATAAAATTTAGTAAAGTCTGGAAGGCCGTTATTGTCTTCCCCAGGAGTCGCTGCACTTAAATTTATAAAGCCGGAACTCGAGGTGAGATCGTCTCCAGAAGCAAAAGACTCTAGATTTGTAGTGTGAATAATTGCTCCATTTAGCTCTAGCTTAAGGGATCCTTTATTAGCATTTCCACCGCCAAAAGCGTTTGCTGGGTGGTTGTTTCCGTTAGCTGCAACTGTCTCATTGATGTCTCCAGATATGACTTGACTTCCATTAAAAACAGCTTTTCTGTTACCAGAGCTAGAGTACAACTCATTCTCATTAACAGCAGAAAAACCAGCGCCTGTAGAAACGTCTATGTAGTTTGCTTTTGGTAAATCATCTCCAAAACTCAGCTTTGCGTTTACTCCATTTTGATTACAGTCTATATCATTAACATTTGGAGCGGCACTCACACTTCCCACTGCACCAAAAGTGACTGCGAAATTGTCTAGATACCCTGTCCAATCGGCGTCTGCCTCTATTCTTGCTATTATGTATTCGTTGTTTCCAATCTCAACAGTACCGAAAGAGACATTATTTTGGTTTGGAGCAGATATTGGAACACTATTATCGACTGCTCCAATCGAACCTCCAGCGTAGTTGCTGGTATCACCATAAGTAAAGCCAGTAGCTGCATCAAGCCAGCCTGTAGTATTTCCAGAACCATCTGAAGGTATTTTAAAATAGAGTTTAAAGTTTTTATTTGCCCCTAGCGTTCCACCATGAGCGACTAGCGTTGCGTCTCCCTGCATGGTGTAGCTAAAGTCTCTCTTAGAAGATCCAGAGTTTTGAAACTTTCTATAAAATGTTTTAGTACCCGAAGCTCCAGAATAGTCTGGATTTCCTGCAGGTCCGTTCTCTAGAGAGCCACCATCAACAGAGTTTCTAAAATCTCCAGAGTTAAGAGTGTTTTTTGGAGAATATAGTCTTTCTCTGTATACTTGGAGGCCTGTGTTGTGCCCCGCAGAAGATCCTAGTAGGTTTTGTGAAGAATCCCAATCATAAGAGCCCCCAGTGACGTCTGTTTGGTCAGCAAAATCATTAGCCTGCATTCTAAAACCCTCTCTTTGAAAGTTTTCAGTCGTCGCATCAGAACTCTCTACAACGTTATAAATTAATAGACCTTCTACAGTAGACTGGCCTTCGTTATCTAGATCCTGCTTGAGAGGGTGAGTAACATTGACACCAGAAGTTATACCACCACCCAATACATAACTTGCAGATATGTCATCCGTCTCATCTATCGATATCTGCTTCAAATGATCTTCACCAGGACCTATTTCAGGTTTAGCTATATTTCCTATTGTGTAACTTACCCCAGAGTTAACTCCTGAAACTGAAGTTGTAAAAGTTATGTCGTTGGTGTCGTAAACATACCTGTAAGCATTAGAAACGTTGACTTGATACTGAGCTGTTCCTCCAGTGTTGTAAGTAACACCGGATATTTGTAGCGCACCAGAACCAGTAAAATCTAAAGAGTTTCCAGAAGTCTCTAAAGCGTTAGAGTCAGAATCCTTAACCCACTCAACATAATTAGTTACTTTTGTGATGCTACCCCTTACATGTTTTACTCTAACATAATTCCAGCCATTTCTTTGCCCAACTGTGCCAGTTGCAGCCACTTTCCACTGACCGGTACGATGCTTAAAGTTTTCAAAAGAAGTTCCATTATCAAAAGTTCCCGGCTTCGCTATAGAGACATTAATAAAACCTGAACCCTCATATTCTCCTGAAGAATTTAGATAGTTAGCAGTCCCTGAGCCTGGTTCTCCGGCACCAACTGAGTTATTAGTTAAGTCTAAGGTGTATATCTCAACTCCATTTAATTCTAAAATTAGACTTCCAAGATCCGCATCACCAAAAGAATTAGCAACATAATTAGTTTCATTACTTGGAGAAGTTGTGTTAACTAACACATCTTCATTTAAATCACCAACTAAGTCTTGAGTTCCGTCATAGACCGCAGCTCTTAAATTAGCAGAATTACCAGGAGTACCTAGTGTTGAGTAATCGCCATTAACGCCTACTATAGCGCCAAATCCAGCTGAATCTTCTACATTTGAATAAGCTGGTGTAGCAGAAGATTGGTCGTTGTTAGTTCCAAAACTGAGCCTGGCATCAACTCCATCAGAGTTAATATCTATATCGTCCAGCTCAGGTGCAGGGGGTGGAACCAAAAGCTTTAGTATTTCGTTAAATCTATCTATTGGAGTACCAACAGGAGTAGACTTAGTAAAGTCAGTAAACAAACCATCTGTATAATCGTCATCCTCCGCATCTCCTATCGATCGATCGGAAGAAATGGTTACTGCTCCATTAGAACCTGAAACTATAGAAATTCCCGAGCCTTCTCTTAAATAAGAAGTTCCATCAGCTAAATTCTGAAGGGAGCCGGACAACCCTCCAGCTGCGATTACATTTCCTGTAAATCTTGAGCCAGATATAGTTGCTATTATAGAATTATCAATGGAGAGCTCAGTGTTATCAATTACTAAACCACTTCCATCTTTAAGATCTAAAGAAAACTCACTCTGGCTTAAGTCTAAACCATCTCCGGCAGTAAAAGAACTTCCACTCCCGCCTCCACCTCCTAATCCAGATATTTGATTGATATTGATATACTTTGTTCTTCCTGTATCTGCGTCATGAACTAATATCTTATCAGTGCTTATATCCACTATAGTGGAAGTTCCATCTTCAGCAGCCATGACTATAGAATCAGGTCCAACATAATCTACATTTAAAGTTACATCTCCTGATTCACCTCCACCAATTAGTCCAACACCGGCACTTACAGAAGTTATATCTGCACTTCCGCTTATAGCGCCGCTTCCACCACTAGCCCCCGTGTTAGTGATTATCACCTGTCCATCTGAGCCAGTAACGACGTCTATACCTGAGCCGCCTATTATATAGGGTATTCCACTTGGAAGTGTCTGTAGTGAACCAGTAAGGCCCTGTTCAAAAACTACTCTTCCTGTAAAGTTTGAGCCAGTTAGAGTAGCAACTACAGAGTTATCTACCTCTACCGTAGTTGCAGAAGAACCGTCAAAAGTAAAAGGTTTTATTCCAGTGCTGTTAGATATAGAACTAGGCAATTTAGTTACCTTTAATCCAGACGAGTCGAGTGTTATGGTGTCTCCAGATAATCTTACTCCTATCTGCACTGGATTGCTAAAGCCTGAGTAACTGGTGGATATTGAATTATCAGCAGTCAGTAAGCTTGTTCTATCTACTAAATCCAGTATTTGAGAAATCGTAGTTTTGTACTGATTTCCTGATGGTGTTCCGGCTGTTTCTTGCTCAAAAACTACAACGTCATCTCTATCTATCACTCCAGAAGAAAGTCCACCTATATTGATTTGTCCATTATTTGTTATCGTAACTTGTCCTGAAGAGTTGGGAGAAGATATCTGTATTCCACTGCCAGCTATTAAGTGCGGCGTACCTGGAGAGACTTCGTTAAATTTTCCATAAATATTACCAGAAAATGTAATGTTAGTACTAGAGTCAAAAGTTCCGCTATCTGTAAAAGTAGCTACTACGCTAGTGTCTATAGATACGCTAGCTGAACTTGAACCGTCAAAAGATAGACTAGAAATTCCAAATCCTGAAGCTAAAGAGTTTGGTACTTTAGAAACAGAAACTCCGGTCGAGCTAATTGAAAGGGTAGAACCATCTACTTTTAATTTTATCTCTCTAGAAGCTGAGTTGTTATATGAAGTTCCAGAATCAAACTCTAAACCATCTCCGACCGATAGAGAATTATTCAGAGTAGAAGAAGCTAGACCAAGAGAGCCAACAGTCGCTTTTTTTAACACTCCGCCAGCAGCCATGTCGGATATCAAAACTACGTCGCTAGTAGTTGGTGAAGCTTTCTCTGTTGCGTTAGTTGGTAAAATAGATAAAGCGTCGTTTGAAATTGTTAAACCAGAGTCGCTCGATAAATTAATGTTTATAGTTTCTGCAAACTGATTATTGTAACCTGAGCGATTTGAAGTGTAGCCTAATCCATCTCCTGCTGTTAAATAGTTTTGTAGATTAACTGAGTTATTTATAGAACTACCTAAAGCAGACACTTTTGCTCTTTTTGTTGAGTTGTCTGTGTGATCCCCTATAAGAACATAATCGTCTCCGTGCGGAGAAGCCTTGTCAGCAGCCACGGCAGGATCGACAGTTAGTTTTCCACCAACTATTTTTAAACCTGCACTAGAATTAAAGTCTGCACTTACTGTCCGAGAAGAAGAGCCATCAAAGGTTGTGCCAGAACCAAAACTTATTCCATCCCCAGCCGTGATAGGGTTTGTAGTGTTGCCAGAAAACCCACTTCCTGCAGATATTGTAATTGAACCATCTAAATTATTGTTAACTTCGATATTTGTGCCGGCACGCAGATAGTCAGTTCCATCTACCAAGGTCTGCAACGAGCCACTTATAGCAGTAAGAAAAGTGCCAGTACCCTCAACTGTTAAAGAAGATCTGAATTCATCATCAGATATCCCTATTTGAACATGTTTTGGAAAAACAGTTTTAAGAACTGCTAAATCGCCAGTTTTTCTAGCGACTACATACTCTATCTTTCTTAGTTCTTCTCTGTTTGAAGTTATGCTCATGCAATTATCCCTTTGCAGAAATAACTATTCGTTCTAATAAAACTAATTATTAGATTTAAAGATCAATTAAATCCGTACCTACTGTTGGAGTAAATATTTGAAGTTGCTCTGGAGATATTTCTCGAGAAGATCTAACTCTTCCGCCGGTTCCATTCCCAAACTCATCTCCAGCTTCATCAGAATCGAAGAAAGGTACTCCACTTCTTTGAAATTGGTCTAGGTTTTGAGAAAACAAGAACCTTCTAGACTTATCAACCTCTTTAATCTTGTTTCTAACCGCATCAAAGAACTCTGCTTCAACTGGGGCAGTAGCACCATGCTTCGGGTGAAGCTCAAATGCATTAGGGGTGTTCTTGTTGTCGTTAATTACAGAAAAAGCTGCGTATGGTCTTCCTTCCACTAAATCAGAAAAGTAACCAAAGTGATTTCTTCTAAAAACAACTTTTGGTCTCAGCACATCATAGTTCATCATGCCGTACTTTACCCCTGCTGGGTGAGCAAAAGACTGCTCAGGATTCTCATGGGTAACTGTAAATTTTGGATCGTTATTTAAGCTGCCTTGTTGAACATATGAAAAAGAAGAATCAAGTTTTGACTGAAGAGAACCAGATTGAAAGGCACTAGAATCTCCGGAGTATACAGAAATGGTTTCCAAATTTCTGTTTGAAGTATTTCCAAAACCAAAAAGTAGAGCAGCTGCTCTTTTAATGCTGTTGTCGTCTACTTGATTTACAAAATTAGTAAAAGTGACTGATGGTTTTTTGCCAGCTATATAAGAGCCCGTCAGTATGTAAGCCGTCTTATTACTATCAGTTGATTCCTCTTTTAATTCACTTTCAGCGCCACCAGTTACAGTGAAGTTAGATATCTGGTATCCACCGTTTTGATTCTGACTGGCAGCAAAGTGACTATTTGTTTGATTTGCCGCAGGAAGTGAAGGTGCTACCCCAGGGCCGTTGTTATCCACCACCCTTAGTCTCTTTGTGGTATTTATTGGCTGACACACTGCCACTTTTCCGCTTAGAGAGTAGCCTGGAAATTCAAACTTAGTAATGTCTAAACCAAAGTTTTCTTGATATTCGCTAAAAAGTCTTACATCAGCTGGCTCATTTTTTATATCTCCAGTCTGTTCATCTTTCTCTGGTTCAAATAAGAAAATTCCTCTCCAGTCTGTGTTGTAGAAACTATCATGCACAAACTTTGGTATTCCCTCATTAGTTTTTAGTTCCTGTATTTGCCCTTCAGGTAGCGGGTTTCTTATTCCGCTAGCGCCAATATTTTCTTGTACAGTAGGACCTGTATGCTCTGCAGCACCTAAAAATATTACTAGAGCTCTAGAGGAAACGTTTATGCCAGTTCCATTAAATATATTGGTTGGTACTGGCATCATGCCAGAATTTTGAAGATACTCAAATGGAACTGCTTTTGTAGCTGCGCCATTGTCATCTATATTTGGCTTTATGTAGTTGCTAATGTCTGGAGAAAGAGAGTCAAAATAAACTAGGTCGTGATTCTTTCCGTCTACTTCAGAAGAATTTGACAGGAATATAAACCTATCTACAGAGCCAGAAGCAAACAGCTTTCTTATTCCAGTAGAAGACTGATCGTCAGAGCCGGTGATGCTATTTATTACTTCGCTAAAATTAAAGAAAACCTGGTTTTCAGGAAGACCAACTTGCGTCTCAACTGGCATCAGTGTAGTTACTACATTGGCAATACTGGGATGACATCTAATAGTAGTTTTGTTTCTTATCTCTCCTAATCTTGAGCCTACGAACTCTGAATCAGACTGTAGATCGTTTTGGTCATATATATCCTCTCCGTAAGATTGGAAACTAACATTTGGTTGCCTTCTTATTGTTTTAACATTTCTAGTCGGTTTATCTTCTCTCATATACGAGCCATAAAGTACCAACTTAGAACCAGCGTATGGAGCAAAAGTAGTCTCTATGCAACGGCCAGTATCAGCAGCTAAACTAGGGACTGAGTATGGCGCTAAGCTTGTTAGTACAGTCGATGTGTTGCTAAGATCTTCTAGTTTATCCGGCGTAGTTCCACCACCAATATTAAGGTAAGAAGCAAAACCGGTTTCAAAACCTGGGGTAGCGGTCTGAAATCCTAAAGTTATTCTATCGTCTGGATTTAATAAGTATGGATTTTCTCTTACGACGTTAGTGCTCGGGTTAGTTAAGAGTTGTTCTTGATATAACTCTTGCATAGTTTCTAACCCAGGATCTGTCCTGTTCACAGAATCAAAATTCTTTGGATTACTGAATACTTTAAAACTCTCCGAAGATGAGTTATCTCCACTGACAGTAAAAAAGTTATTTGCTCCGCCTAATCCATCAGGATCGTTTCCACCCACAAAGGTTGATCCAATTACTGCTGTTACTAAATCTGGAACGTAAAGTCCGTCATAGTTGTAGTAGTTGTCTAGAACAGCCAGTTTGTAGGAAAAACCAGCGCCGATCTTATCGGTGTTTTTACATCTGCTCTGAACTCTTAAAATCCCGTCGTATAAATTTTCTGAAAATTTCGTATGTGTAAACACAGAATTAAGAGTGTTTGTAGAAACATTTGGCGGTCCAAATCTCAAAGTGACTTGGCTCGGACTGATGAGTGCTCGGCGTGGGTAAAAACCGAGTGTTAAACCAGGATCTACATGCCTTATAAGATTAACACCATTAGATGCTTTTATGGGTTCAAGACTGAATCGTCTATTGGGATTTTCCCTATATATCAGTTTAGGTACAGATATTTTTACGTCGCTTAATCTTTCTCCCAAACTAGCTTCTTCAATTTTGCTTTCTTCAAAAAAGACTCTGGAAGAATTTTCAGGTTTTATCTTTATGTTTAAGTCTCTTCCTAACCCATTTTCAAGAAGAGTCCTGTTGTTAGTCACGGAAACAGTTTCAAAATCTCCAAATATATCAGCGTGAGGATGCTTTTGAGAACTTTTTCTGTCTCCATCTGCGAAAAATAATTGTCCTGGCTCGTCAACAAAGTAGTAATTACATAAAAATTCTGGTTCCAATGAGCCAGACGCCAGAGAAGATCTTTGGGCGCTAGAGAGAGTGTAAGAATTACTTTGAGCGTATCCGTAGTAAGCTACTTGAGAGTAAGAAATTAGCTCTCTAGTGGTGTTACCTTTAGAGCTGACAGCTAGCTTGTGAGTAAAAGAATTAAACTGCACTTGACTTCCAGTGACTTGAAAAAAGTCTGGAAGCATCTGGTTTGAACCTACAAAAGTATTTTTTCCATAAATACCGTCTGAAAAGGAATTACTTATAGAGGTTGGGTTGGTATCTACCGAGATAGATGCACTTAAGTTGTTTATTGATCTACCGATAGGGATTTCGTAGAATCCATAGCCCGGTTCCTCAAACTTAGAATCACTTATGCTCGATTGATCTGGCACATATGCGTAACTAATACCGTCTCTTTCAAAAATAGATTTTCTCCCACCAAACAAGCTCCTCTTGTACTTTGGAGCCGTGTAGCTGGTTATTCCAAATAAACTTCCAGTAACTTTCGGTAGAGTCTTTACTATCTTTAAAACCGGTTTAGAGGGATTAGTTAGAAAAGTCTTGATATCATCTTGGCTTCCTAGAAAATTATTATACACTGCGAGATCTATTGCAGCTTTAAGGCCTAGAGCGTGAGCGTAGGTAGAGTTATTTTCTGTCTGTACAGAAACTTCGTCAAATCCTTCGAATCCAGGAATCTCGGAGTCCGCTACGAAATCTGTAAAGCCAGAGTTTGGAACATTGGGAGTGATTGGATCAATATCTCCGCTGCCGTATTGAGAATTATGAGCATCTCTAGCAGTGGTTGTAAAGTCTGCTGCTCTTCTAAAAGTAGAGATATTTACAAAAATAAAGTTTAAAAGAAATTCTTTAGGAACCTCGGTTACATCTCTTTCAGGCGCGCCTGCTGGGTCGACCGCGTTGGTGTAACGACGGGGTTTGAACTTATTACTAGTGTCATAATTCCAGAGCGGTGTATAATCGTCAGCTTCATTACCAGTGTCGTTCCAGAAATTTACCAGCGCATCGTTACTAGCAACAGGAAATGGCTGTCGCGTTAGAGACCAGTCTGAACTCTGTGAAGAGCTGTCATACATGAAACCAGGTGCTGAGTGTCCTGCAAATTCTAACGCAGCAATACCTCCACTCTGGTCTACTGCGGTCACGCGAAGCAAAATTCTACAGCCAGTAGGAGGGCTATCTGGACCGTAATTGGAATCGTTATCAGGATACCAGTTGTCTAACATCTGCCTAGGAATCTGCTCGGTGTTGGTGGTTTCGAGTTGTGTACCGCTGTGTTGCGTTGGTAGTATCCAAACTAAGACTATTTGGCCAACAGAAAAACTTCCAATCCTATAGGCCGTGTCGGGGTTAGGAATAAACCTGACATGGCTGGGCAGCCCGAAACTGACAGGTTCGCTTATTTCTATCTTAATCTGCTGATAACTAGATGAGTCGTGGTCTCTAATAGTTCTATTAGCTTTGAGGTCTACGGGAAATACAAATATAGAATTTTCGGTCAGCAGTGGCCATCCCGGGGTGTTAGCCGTGCCAAATCCCCATACGCCTTCAATAGTACTATTACCAGTCCCGGGTTTAAATTGCCTCGTCTTAAAAGTTGGCACTCTCCAGATAGTTGTAGTTGAATCTGAATCAGGATTTTCATAGAATATAATCTGCACTGAGCTTGAGTCTCCCCTTACTTCTAGCTGAGGAAGTGTACAAACTCCATCCCAAGAATCGTCAGTTGGTGTAAAACCCTCAAAAGAATCGAGAAGATAAGCGCTAGGCTTCTGGAAATTTTTGTCATTGTTTGTTCCAAAAGGAGACGCAGAGGTTAGCCTCCAAGGCTCTTCATTGTATTGTTGCGATTTTGCCGGTGTTGGATAGTATATGCCGTCTTTTTCTCTTTTTTGAAGTTTATCTCTCAAAGTTTCATATGAATCTTCAGCGGTAAAATCATCGGGAGTAGAAAAGTTACTGATTGTGACTATTTCATCTGCTGAGGATGATGCAGATTTATTTTCTCTACTAACAGCTATCCGGTCTTCTTCCAGTATAAGAGCTGAAAGTTTTGATCCAGAAGAATTGTTAGGTATTTCTATCTCGTAGCTCTCTTGAGTAGTTGGTTTTTCTCTAAGCAGAAAGAAAGTATCGCATCTCCACCACGCGTTTCCACCCTTGGCACTTGCGTTTAAGTAAGAGAAATTTCCAACCGAACTTATCTTGTCAGAAACCCCGTTTATATCTACGCTAGAATCGACTGCTAAAACTTCTAAAGTAAATCCAGAAAGCATACCTGTATCAGAGTAAGAGTCAGCTGTGCCTTTTGGTTTAAAGTATAAGACATCTCCTACAGAAAAACCTCCATCGTTTGCTTGTTGTACATTCCAACTACCATTAGAACTTCGATAAAAAACCGAGTTTGAGAATTTTTCTAGAGCTGGAGAGTTTTTAGATAAATCGGCCACCCTTTTGACATAAAACTCTCCAGACGTAAAATATCTACCAATAGAGTCACTTTCCGAAGCCCAATCGATTGGCATCCTAAAATTGTGATGCGTTCCATAAGGACTTGAGTGTGCGTCGGGAGCAGTTCTAAAATAAAAGTCTTTCTGCATCTTTCCTTGTTCGTAGTTGCTACCTAGCGTTTCGTCTATAGAAAAGATATTTTTTATCTCTGCGGAAGAGCTAGCTACCGTAGAGAAGTAGTACTGGTCATAGAGCTTTTGAGGGTGGGGTGATCTAAAGTTAGCATCGTATGTGCCTAAGTAGGTCTTCTCTTTTGTCGCAACAGGAAGTTGACTGTAAGTTGCCCGATCGAACCCGAAAAAGTCCGGAAAGACCCTGTAGGGGTTTAATATGCTGTGAGACTTATTTGGTTCAAAACCCGAGTAACGACCGTCAAGCAATTCGTCTCTCTGGTCCGAGTTATAACTTGTGCGAAAATAACCGTCTTTAAGATCTATGTATGTTGTTTCCGAATTTCCAAAAGTAGAGAATGGTAATTCTTCACTAGTTTCTGGAAGTACACGGGCAAATCCCTTCTGAACATCGTCTTTTATTGAAGCAGAACATATTACTTCAAATTTCTCTAAAAGAAATGGGCCTTCCAGGTGTTTTGAAAGATCAATT
>Ga0163109_10002897_pt1 | contig 13188 bp, 21 predicted proteins | sample CRUFie1St13metaG_FD_108704 | JGI IMG/M metagenome (GOLD analysis project Ga0163109, IMG submission 108704) | Marine microbial communities from the Costa Rica Dome - CRUD Field 142mm St13 metaG | ecosystem: Environmental > Aquatic > Marine > Oceanic > Photic zone | place: Costa Rica: the Eastern... | reverse complement strand
GCTATCATCACTAGGTTTGCAGATGATCCAGAGTTGACCATTACAGAGTGCGAAAACCCAAACTTAGATGAGAACTCATGCTCAAACTTGTTCACCTTCTCACCAGATGACAACCATTTACCTTTCATGACAGAGTAAATTAGTTCTCTTGCCTCATTATCATCCCAATAAGGACCAGAATAATATACAGGTTTCCCCTCTACCCATCCTTTATTTGCCATAAAGGGAAAGATATCATCATCCATCTCCTTCGCAGACTCAATAAAGGTATCAATTAGTTGGTACATAACTCGCTGATAATATCAAAATGAGATTTTTGTGGTTTAAACCCAAGTTCCATGAGTTTTGTAGAATCAAGAAACATATCTTGAGTATCTGCCTTTCTTGACAAAATCTTTGAGTCTGAACCCATGTAACGTTTTGCCCTTCTGATTATATCACCAAGTGTAGTCTGTTGTCCACTACCAATATTATAAATGGTGTTAAACTCACCTCTATTCACCACCCTATTAATAGCTCTACAGACATCATCAACATGCATTATATCTTTTATAATGTTTCCATCATTGTAAAGAGTAATGTCATTATTCTTTTTTAGTTCATCAATGAGATAATGGATGGCATTTTTCTTTGGAGAAGCCTTAGGATCATATCCTCCCACAACATTTGGCATCCTAAGAATTCTATATTTAACTTTGAAAGTTCTACAAAAATCTATCAGCAAATCTTCAGCACATTTTTTTGTGATGGAGTAAAAACCTCTTGGTTTGCATACTACGTCCTCTCTAGCAGGAAGTTCAACATCCCCATAAACAAACCAAGACGAGATAAAGTTAAATACGATATCTGCATCTTTACAATATTGAAGTGTTTGGCAGAGTACACTTAGATTTGTCTCGACATCTAAACCGATATCTGTGTATATATTGCTATTATCAATGGTAGAAATAAAGTATATTATCTCCTTAGACTCAGGATTCCTCTGATACCTTTTTAAAGGTATTGTATCACCTGGGTACATTTCACAATATCTACCACCAATATATCCGGGACCAAAAATACTATACATTTCTCTCCTCTAGGTCTTCCGTCCACATCATATAAAGAAGTCTTTCAATTAAATAAGACTCACCAGATGTACTTTGAAACTCTTCAGGTGGTTCATAAGAAACATAAAACTGAAGTTTCTCATAGAACTGTTTACTATACTTAAGAATATTTGCCCTAGGAACAACGTAGTTTCCACCAGGTGCAAACCTATTATATGAGAAGTTAGGTGCCTCCTCAAATAACTTATCCAGCATTTGAGGGAATGTGGAGAAATGTCTTGTATAAACAGTCTGATTGGTTACTGCTTCCCAGGTAGGTTGAATAAAACCACCACCGTTGACTACAAAAGCAGTTGACTCGTGAAAACGTTCAATAGGCAGAAAATATTCAGCAGTGAGAGCACGATAGAATCTTTTATGAGTGGTATAATACTCAGCTCCACCACGTTCCTCAGGACGTTGAAACATGTTACCCTTGATAAAAATGCAAATATCAGGGAGTTTATCATAGTGTTCGACGATATATCGCATAATATCATAGATATTCTCACCGACATTAGGCGAACGAATACTTTTACCCAAATGACTCCAGTCTTTCTCTACATCACTTCTATCGTAAATGATAGTATTTTGTGGAGAAAAACCATAGTCATAAGTGGTTTCCAACCACTCAAGACAAGAATTATGGTTTGATACTACTAAGGTCTTTTCCATTTATCAAAGAAGTTGTTAAGGTCAAGTGAGGAAAGGTCTGCTTCCTGTGCGTTAAGAAATAATTGATTATTATCAACAAGAAGTTGTTCTGTTACTTCTGAATAGTCATCTACCCATAGAACTGTGAAGTCTTTGTATAACTCTTGAAGATATGGATCTCGTTTCATTACAGGAACTCGACGCATATAGACTGTTTCCCAGTTTCTATGACAATCAATAGCATTTCCTCTGGGACATAAGACAAACTTACTCCTCCACATTCTATCAAGGAAAGTCTCATAATTAACTCTCTCTGTCTCTACAGTTGCCCAGGGTTCTTCAATGAACTTTTGTGAGAGACCCTTTCTTTCATCATGAGAGTTTTCATTAATACCAACATATAATAATCTGAATGATCTAGGAACATTTTTTTCCTCTTTATTCATGTATTTTTGAAGGACTTCAATCCTATCATCATTCAAACTCATCCTCCTTTGAACACCATATGGTGTGGGAATTACTTTTTCACTCCATACAACAGAATTAGCAGCACACACACGCAGAACATTATCTGGTATACTATCGAAAATATGTTCGTCAAGGGGTGTATCCTCCAGATTTGTAAAAATGATAAACTTCATTTCAGGAAACTGACCACATAATTTAAGAAGGTCACTTGTTTCCATCATGGCATTAACGATAGATTTATCACTTTCTTTTACTTCGGCAATATCTCTCTTATATAAACGAATATTATCAATAAACAAAGTCATATAGTCTCTGCTTTTCTTTATCTCAAACACTTTAGATGCAAACTCTACATTTAGAAAACTTGCATCCTTCATAAAGTGTGTATAAATCTTGCTCCACTGTCCTGCTTGATCACCGAATGAGTAATCACATAGTCTGGATAGTGCAACACCTTCAATTAGTTCCATGGTTTAATAAATTCTGAGTACTTCTCCTGGTTGTTTTGAATATATTCTGGATAACTTTCATCAATAGGAACTGCCCGATAAGTCATTCCTCTACCAATAGGATCGAGTCCTTGTTCTATCTTTTCTTCTGCGTTGTCAGTGTTAGACGCAATATTATTCTCTGTATGTTCGTATGATGCTAGTTTCAACTTAAAGTTTTCTGCATTACCCAAGAAACTAAAATGCCAACCACCGTTAGGAATTTTGTAAGCATTAGCATGGTCTTGCCGATGCTGGTCAATAGTGGTGTCTTTCAGGTGTTTCCAGGTGCAGAGTCTGGTTCCCATCCAGTCATCTTGATATAAAAAGTTTAGTTTGTAATAGTAAGCATTGCATAAGGTAGTGTAATGGTTGTTAGGATCAAACCAGGACAGATCCTGAAGTACAAGTGGGTTGATAATTTCATCAGCATCACTTGTCATTACAAGGTCACCATCTTCTGCTCCTGCTTTTTCAATACCAAAGCAACTGTTGTTTCTATTAAAAACAGCCCTCTGGAAACGAATAGGTAGATTAATAAATGGAGTACCATAAGGGTCAAGTTCACTATAACCAATGTGAAACTTGCTCTTTTCCATCATGTGAGAGAAGTCATTAGGTATCTCCTCTGTAATATTATGGACAATCTTGTCATGCCACTTAGCAAACTTATCTTTATTCTCCTCATAATATAATGGTTTTTCATTACCACTGACAGTATAAGGAGATTCTGTAAGAACAAACTTATCTACAACATCGCCCAAGATGTTAAGACGCATCTCAAGCAACTCAAGTTCGTTGAAGAAAATAAACGAATCAAATACCTTCATTATCAACCTTTAACGTAAAATGCATCACCCCAGTCTCCGTGCCATGCTTCGGCAACTTTAGTAAAGTTGTACTGTGCCAGGAACTCGGAGAGTTCTTCTATCATAGCACACTTTTTATACACTTCAGCACGATTAACCTCAGTCATAACGTAGTCGATCTTTTCAAGTGTAGTTGTGCCACCCTTCAAAACTTCCAACTCATAACCCTGAACGTCCATATTTAGGAAGTTATATGGATGATCTACTGGAATTTCTTCATCCATTTTAGACACATCAACCATAAACTTCTCACTGAACACAATATCAGGATAGTCAACCACAAGTCCAGGTTCCAATAGTGAACCTGTTAGTCCAGTTGGGTCAGAAGTAATTTCTGCCTCACCGATAAAGTTTCCAAGGGCACAATTAACAAACTTACCACCCAAACCAATGCGTTCTGCTTTTGCTACAAGTTGATCATAACAATGTTTTTGTGGTTCAAAAATGATAATGTTCTCAATACCTTGATATTCTTCAAGTTCATCACCAATATGACCGCCAACATGGATTACACCTTTAATGTTGACGTTATGTTGTGCTTTGAGCGCGTTAAAGTCTAATAACATCAGTCTAAAATAATTTTACTAAATTCTACATCATCAATCATAAAAGGTTTATATCTCTCTTCGGGAACGACTAGTGGGTCAATCCACCAATCTTCATAGGGGTTACCTTCGTTACATACGTTCTTAGCAACTCTCTTATATCCAAGTGACATGAGTATTTCCCATTGCTCTTTTTGGACAGAATGACCACCTGCATAGAGGTCTGTTTCAAAAGTAATAACAGAAAAACGATAGTCTTCTAGAGGGAGTTGCTTAAGGCAAGCAAGAGTAACCTGCGGAGGGTCACAATCTAACTGCAAATAGTCTATTTGTTTAGGATAGTTTCTTTCATTAAAGAGATACTTATAGTCAAAAGCGGTAGCGTCTTCGCAGATACATTTATTTCTCCTAATAGTATTGAAATATTCAACCTTCACAGGGTCGATTTCAAATGATACTCCCATCCAGTCATACATTGACTCAAGCAACCAAGTGTTATTAATAACTCTTGGTCTGTCTGCTCCAACTTCAACATATACTCCACCCTGCTTCCCGTCGAGCACAGAAAGAACAAATAGGTCTTGCATTGACTGAGAATGGTTCTCAATAATGTCTTCTGAACCTGGAAACTTATATCTCAGTCTACCATACTTTTCAGTAAAATATCTTTCAGAACCAGTAGGATACTGACCCTCCAACGCTTCTAAGTCAGTCATTTCCAGTAATCGTAGATATCTTTGGTCACTTCATATTCCATCATCTTTACTTTCCTGTTTGGTTGTTTCATTGCCCAGACAAACATACTTTCAACCAACTCCTGAAGGTTTGTTCTATCTTCAAAGTTCAACATTGTCTTTGCTTTAGTGTGGTCACAGTATGCATGTTTTACTTCATGACGTGGTTCACCGTGCTCAATAGGAACTTTGTAACCATACTTAGCAGCAATGGTCTGAACCGTCACTGCTACTTCATTCAAAGTAAAATGTTTGTCAGCACCAATGTTAAAAGTCTCTCCATCAAAGTCTGTAAGGAGTTTATCAAACGGTTCCATGTAATATTGAATGTCAGAGAAAGCACGAGTCTGCTCGCCGTCACCATATACTAGGATAGATTGATTATTCAGTGCCTTTCGGATAAAGATACCAATAACATTACGATATCTATCCCAAATGTTTTGATATACACCAAGAACATTATGAGGACGAACAATATTATATCGAAGTCCAAACTGCTCATGAGCAAGTTTCAAATCACACTCTACAGCGTATTTTGCAATACCATATGGATCAATGGGTTGTGGACGTTTATCTTCAGTAAACGGAGGAGTTTGATCTCCGTAAACTGCCATGCTAGAAGTAAAGACAACCTTCGTTCCGTAAGTGATACATTCGTTGATCAAATTAGCGGAAACGATAAGATTATTACGATAATTGTAATTACGAATAAAAGGAGAAAGTCCTTCAGCTGCATACGCCGCGAAATGAAGGAGAACATCAGGTTTATGCTCCTCAAAAAGTTCAGCAACTTTCTTTCTCCTCTCTAAGTTTAGTTTTACAAAAGTAAACTTCTCTCCTTTGGGAACAAACGCTTTGTACCCTCCAGAGAGATCATCAATACCAATTACTTCATGCCCAGAGGCAAGAAGGTGACGGGTGTAGTTTGAACCAAGCAAACCAGCACACCCAGTTACGAAGATTTTCATCTATAATCTAGAATAAATTGTCTCTGCTCTTCAGTGTTAGCCCAACTGCAAGGATATACGGGGATGTATTCATCCCCTAGTTCCATGACATGAACTTCAACGTCGGTATTAAACAGCATAGTGTAATTTAGGTGCTCAGTCAACAGTAGATCTGTGGTGAATAAGTTTTCAATATTGCTAGAGCACAATGCTGCCGCCATAGCGAAGGTTCCAACCCCAGATAATGCAAGATTTTTAGCAGACATCAATGTTGCAAAGTCCTCTTCAACTGAGGAGGACTGTATTTTAACCTTATCAATTTTACGAAGTTCATGGACGATAGGATTCTTATCATCAGGTTCTGTAATAAGAATACATTCATCAAAACTATCAATCAAGTTTAGATAAAAAATTAATGGGTTCGGAACATAGTTGGTCGGAGGATCAAAAATACGGTGATAGTTGTCTCCACTACGAAGATGCATAACAATAGTGCTATCATCTAGTGATTCTTTGCGTGGAATTTTTAAAAATGGTGCAACATACTCTTTGCAAACACGGCGCATATTAGCATAGATAAAATCTCTATCTACACCAGTCTCATTTCCACCCTCAACTATACCTCTTTCACAGTGAACAATACCTTCCCAAGCGTAATATCTTCCTTTACCTGCCCACTGAGAGGCATCAGACATTAGTTGAAAGTCTACTTTATAGTTGGAGATAATATCATGGTCAAGTTTCTGTCTAAAAACTGACTTATATTTTTCAGCAGCCATAAGGCAGTTGGCAACCTGTTGAATATTATTACCAAGTCTACCACTCCAGTGTGAAACCTCAAAAGTCATGGGGAAATAACAAGTTCATTCTCAATATTCACAATATCTTGGTTCCAGTCAACAAAATTAGGATTTTCTCTGTTAAAATGCAAATTATTTAACCAGTTGCGAGTTTCAAAAACTTCAGACCAATTAATTTTTTTCTTAAATTGCTCAATGGCATTAAGATTTTTGACCTGAACAAAGGTCATACCGTAACTAGGTTGATAGTGCTCAACCTTGATGTTGTCATCTTCATAGTCATCAATTTCCCGAACACTCTTAGGAAGTCCAAAGAAGTCCGTGACAGCAACATCAGGACGCTTGTGAAGTCTACCACCGATGGTATCCCCATAAGTGTCTTCCGCAATGACATTATCCTCTCCACCAGCACCTACCCAGTGACAGTCATGGAAGATAAAGTAACCATTCTCCTTGATATGGTTACTCCAGTAATAAAGTTCAGCAAGAACCTGCTCACGAGTATGAATAGTATCAACAAAGATAATATCAAAAGGATCCTCATCCCAGTTCTTACCAAGAGTTACGCTATCTGCCTGATAACACATGTAGTTTGGTTTTACAAAACGAGCACCATTACGTTGAAAACCATCAAACATAAGGTCGCAACCACAAACTTGGTTATTGTTTTTATCAGCGTCAATAGACAGAATAGCAGATGAAGCTCCAAGACGCACACCCAGGTCCAAGAAACGTGCGTCCTTAAATGTCTTTACCAACTCAGCAAGAACCCAGGCATTCACACCAAGATCACAATGTGGTTCGTTGATAAAGTTTCTGATTTCAGTGAGATTAGTAGCCATAGTTCTTTTTCATTTCATTGAATACTTGTCTAATACCATTATCAATGGTGGTTTTAGGAATCCACCAGTCAAGGATATACGTATCTGGTGAATTTCTTTTGTCCATCTGAACACTATCTTTAGCAAGTCCAGATTCAATATTAACATCTTTACCAATCAATCCAAAACATCCTTGAATAATATTAGCAACTTCTCTAATTGTGTTAGAGTGGAATGAGGTGATGTGGAGAGGGTCTTCAGGTTTGAAGTCTGTATAGTTTTCCATCACTGCTTCCAGTGCCTCACAACAGTCTTCTGCATAAAGGAACTGACGCTCTTCAGTGCCATCAGTCAGCATCTCGAAATTGTTCTCCTCAAACCCTTTACGGATAAAGTCAGTGATAACATGTGCTTTGTCCATGTCTTTTTCAATACCATAGACATTCCAGAACTTAACAGTCAGACCTTTCAGAGTAGAAGTATAAAGTTCGCCCACACGCTTCAATACACCATAGGGAGAGTAACTCATATTACTCATTTGAGATGATGCGAAAACAAAACGCTTCTTATGCTTTTCGAGCATCGTAAATACGTTAGCCATCATACGTGTATTGTTATTAACAAAATCAAACGTATGCTGATATTTCTTCAGATAGCGAGAACCACCAACATCAAATGCTAAGACAAATACAAAGTCAGAGCGTTTAATTTGAATTTCAACAAACTCATTAGGAATAACCGTCAAGTTGTGCTCAGGACCTAAGTTTTTGTCAATCTCAATGACTTCATGACCTTTATCACGAAGGTATTCAGTCAGATATGCACCTATCTGACCACTAGAACCTAATATTGTAATAATCATCTGTTAGCAACCTGTTGAGCAATCCAAGCGTATGTTTTCCTGATACCATCTTCAAGTGTTTGAGAGTAATCCCAACCAAGTTTCTCCCTAATGAGATCGTTGTTGGAGTTACGACCACGAACACCAAGCGGACCATCGATATGGTTCTTCTCTACTGTCTTGCCAGCGACACCAGCAGCAGTATCTACCAATTGATTGATGGTAACCATCTCTTCGGACCCAATGTTGACTGGACCCATAAAGTCGGAGTCCATCAACCGTCGAGTCGCTTCAATGCATTCATCAATGAACAGGAAGGAACGAGTCTGTAAGCCATCTCCCCACACCTCGATGGATCCACCGAGCGCCGATAGTTCAGCGACTTTACGGCAGATTGCAGCTGGTGCTTTCTCTCTTCCACCCTCCCAGGTTCCTTCGGGACCAAAGATGTTGTGATAGCGAGCAACCCTAACAGGAATACCGTGATTACGGTTGTAAGCAAGGTAAAGTCTTTCGCTAAAGAGTTTTTCCCAACCGTACTCCGAATCAGGAGCAGCAGGGTATGCAGATTCTTCACGGCAGTCAGGATTATCAGGGTCTAGTTGATTGTGCTCTGGATACATGCAAGCAGATCCAGAATAAAAAATCTTTGTTCTATTAGCACCTGTCATTTCGTTCAACTTACGTTGTTCCTCAAGAACATTCAAGTTGATAGACACAGAGTTGTGCATGATATCAGCATCGTTCTCACCAGTGAAAACAAAACCTGCACCACCCATATCAGCAGCGAACTGATAGATCTCGTCAAACGGTTCTGCAAACTTGTCTGCAATATCTTTGTAGAAGTTACCAAGGTATCCAGTAAAACGAACACAACGTTGAACAAACCTAGTGTCCCTTAAGTCTCCAAGGACAAACTCATGTGCTCTGGTAGAAGTAAATTCTGGTTGTTTAAGGTCTACTCCGCGAACCCAATAACCCTCGTCGCGGAGTCTTTTGACCATGTGACTTCCAATGAAACCACCCGCACCAAGGACCAGTGCGGTCTTTGTATATTCAGACATGATGATAGTTTTTACTTATTAATTATATCAGACGTAGAAGTCTCCGCCAAGTTTATATGCAACTTTTTCTACAAGTGCTTGAAGTCTTTTTTCTAGTGTTTCAATTCTAGCAAGATCAACTCCACCACCACCATCACACTTAGCGTGTGCTTGTGCTTCGAGTGCTTTAAGTCTTGCTTCAACTTCAACATCATACTTAGACATTGCTGCACCAGAGGCAGACTTTGCTGCCGTTCCTTTTGTTGCCATGGTTATAAATGAAAACTGTTTGATTATTTAGTGACTACATCACGGATGTAACAAGGGACACGCTCAGGATCCAACCACTTTGTATATTCAAAATCATCAATAGCAGTCAGGAACTGCATCTGGTTATCACAGAGATACATGTCACTGTATCGCTTAGTGTACTGGTGTGCCTTTTGGATACGGTAGTCTGGCATCCCATTGATCTCCAATGTGCCACACTCAACATAGCGATAGGGAAAACGCTCAAAGATGACTTTCATTTTGCCTCAACGGGGTCAAGGTCATTATACACATATTCCATCAGCATGTCATAGTCATCCATGGGATCACCAGAAAAAACCACACCGTTGTTCTCATAAAAGCGACGAACCTTTTTGAAAAGTTTCGGATTCTTTACATCAAGGAAGAACTCGCCGTTTGCCGCACCACGAAGGGTTTGAACATCTTTCTTGAACTTACTAGTCAGTGCCATTGCTTTGTTAGTTGACGAAAGTATTATAACTGACTTATGTATCTTTGTCAATAGGGGTTGCGAGGATCGAACTCGCCTTAGGCAAATTATGAGTTTGCTGCATTCACCAGATTGCTAAACCCCCTAATAGGACTGTCGGGAATTGAACCCGATTGACTCCGTTATAAGCAGAGCGCATTAACCAATATGCGACAGTCCCTCAAGATCATCCGCAGGTATCATAACTGCAGTGCTTTCCCCGTTAGTGATTGCAATGTGCTCACCATTTTCCACACGGGATATCATCTCGTCCCAGCGTTCTTGAAACTCTTCAACTGTATAAATTTGCATACTTACCAACTAAAGCAAACAGACCATGAGAATAAAATCCTAAAATAATAGATCCTAAGATTGCACTTATTATTGTAGCAGTTTTGTTGTGTTTGTCAATTGCTTTATCAATCATTTCCTGGCACTGTTTTTCAGTAACATAGTGCTCAGGTTTAATTTCATCCATCCTGTGTGACATTAGGTAGGTTACTCATCGGATCCGGTAACCCACTCACTATAGCACAAGCTCGCTTATAAAAGAAGTTTTCTGTTGTTCCGTTTTCCTCAAAAACTTCTTTAATTCTTTCCCAATTAGCGTATTCGTCGGGATGCATTTACTTTAAATTTGTAACAGCACAAACTATCTAGCGAATTTCAAAGTCTAATTTACGTATTTTTCTCTTTTTTCTTTCCTCTTGGAAGGCTAAGTCTTGGTTTGACAACACTGGTTTCTTTTTCTGTGAAGAACTATTGTCAATCATTACGACTTTAGAGAGGTCTTGTGCGGAAACTTTATCTCCCTTAACACTCATCATATTGGAACAACCGCACACTTGAGTCTTATTATTACTGTTGATCTCTGTGTTACAGTCTTTACATCTTACAGTAATCATAGGTCATAAATCTTCTAGTAATGCTTGCTGACGGGATCGAACCGCCGACCGCCTCGGTGTAAACGAGATGCTCTACCGCTGAGCTAAGCAAGCAAGGCGTCTCAGGTAGGACTCGAACCTACGACCGACTGCTTAGAAGGCAGTTGCTCTATCCAACTGAGCTACTGAGACATAAAGTCAAAGTTCTGACTCTTCCGTTACATCTTCTAATACAAGATAGTCCATCCCGTCCATTTTGTCAAGGTCAAACCACTCATACCATTCATCCATCAATGCAAGTCTATCATAAATCTGTTCAGTGCTATCAGCAGTGTTCATTTCCTGAACCCTTTGAATTGCCCAAGATCTCGCTTGATTCACCGGTTCTTGTCCAGTCATAGTAGTCCTTTCTAAAGTATCTTGAGAGGATGTTACTATTGTAGAACTTAGGTTCTCCGTTGTCAAGGGACTCAGTAAGGACTCCGTTGGTAAAGAGTTGTCTTGTTTCTTCGTAGTTTGTTTTGCCAGATGTTTTATGTAATGAAAGGATCCTGCGACTAAAATTTTGTCTACCAAATAATTCAATGTCTTCTTTAAGTTCTGGACAAGACCCATAGTACTTTTTCCAATCTGATTCCGATTTTACCTTTCGTTTTTTTCCTTTTGGAGTTCTAAATTGCCAAAAGTATTTTCTACCAATGTACTGGCGATTGTTTGTGAGATTAGTAATGAGGTAGACAAAACCGAAGTTATCGTCAATATCCTTAGATAGAAAAGGTGTTCCCTCAAAATACCAGGGGTTTTCATAATCAACTTCTATACTCATCCAAGACAAACAATACCATGTTGAGGTATTTATGAGCAAGGTCTTTTTCTCCTTGCCAAACTGTAGACGATTCGTTATCTACTTGATTTTTTAGTTTAAGCACACGAACTTTAAGTTCTTCTTTAGTGACTTGATTACGAGGCATATAGGGGACTCATGTCCCCCTATGTATAGCACTAATCAAAGTTTAAAGTCACTAAATGTGTCCTTTTTAACATCTTGTTTAATACCACCCACCACGTATGACTCTACTTCCGTCTCCTGTGGTGCTACCTGAAGACCCTTAGAGGAAATCCAGTGTTGCGTCCAAGGTAGTGGGTTGGCAGATGCTGCAATATCATACACTGGTTTCAATCCGACACCCTTGAGGCGACGATTAGCAATCCACTCAACATATTGCTGGAGAAGTTTATCGTTCAGACCAATCATAGATCCGTCTCTGAACAGATAGTCTGCCCAACGCTTCTCTTCATTCACCGCGTTATCAAATGCCTTGTATGTCCATTCTTCTTCTTCCTTCATAATTTCCTTCATTTCAGGATCATCACCTTTCTTCCACTTATTCAGAATGTTTTGGGTGATTGCGAGGTGTTGGTTCTCATCTCTAGCAATAAGGGAGATAATTTTTGCTGAACCTTCCATGAGTTTAAGTTCACCAAAAGCAAAACTGCAAGCAAAAGAAACATAAAACCGTATTCCTTCCAGGATGTTAACATTTGCAATTGCTCTATAAAGTTTTCTCTTTAGTTCACGTCTCTCAATAGATCCTGCGTAATGACCTTCTGTAGCGAGTTCCCACATCATATTATTATCATATTGATGAGCACCTCGGATAAAGTCGTCATAACCCTTTGTAACGCTCGCAGCACGTTCTAGAATGCGCTCATCAGTGACGATCTTATCAAAGACCTCAGAGGGGTCTGCATAGACATTCTTGATAATGTATGTGTAGGAGCGACTATGGATCATCTCCATGAAACCCCAGACTTCCATACATGCTTCTAACTCAGGTAGAGAGCAATATGGAATGAATGCCATACCAGGACCACGACCTTGAATAGAGTCAAGCATGATCTGATACTTCAGGTTAGAAGTATAAATGTGTCTCTGCTCAGGACGCAGTGTCTGATAATCACCACGGTCTTTTTGAAGGGAGACCTCTTCGGGTCTCCAGAAATATCCTAACTGTTGTGTAGTTAGTTTATCAAAGATAGGATACTTGTATGAATCATATCTCTGAACTCCCAAAGGTTTACCGAAAAACATCGGTTGCTTTTTGGTGTTAACTTGTTCAGTATTGAAGACGGTCATTCCTTCAACACTTGCCATTTTTCTATCCTCTACTGATGAAATCTTAAACTGCACAGGATTCACACTCTCCCTCCTCGGCGTGTTCTAGTTCTTCTAACAGCGTATTCAG
>Ga0163109_10002896_pt1 | contig 13188 bp, 11 predicted proteins | sample CRUFie1St13metaG_FD_108704 | JGI IMG/M metagenome (GOLD analysis project Ga0163109, IMG submission 108704) | Marine microbial communities from the Costa Rica Dome - CRUD Field 142mm St13 metaG | ecosystem: Environmental > Aquatic > Marine > Oceanic > Photic zone | place: Costa Rica: the Eastern... | reverse complement strand
TGTTAAATTATCTGTTGTTGATATATTGTTAGGTGCAATGAAACTTAAATTACCACTACCGTCGGTTGAAAGTATATCGCCGGAGTTTCCGTCAACTACATTTAATTTTTCAATTGTTATAAATCCGTTTGGTACTTGTGAATAAGCAATTTGACCTGATAGATCAAAAAAGTTTGCTACGGCTCCACTTCCTCCGCCACCACCACCAGTTACAGTAATAAATGATAAATTACCGTTACCGTCAGTAGCAAGTACTTGTCCAATTTGTCCATCACTTACTTTAAGTTCTGTTATGCCAATTGTGTTTGCACGAATCTGTATGTTATCTGTAGTGCCTGAAACATCTCCGCCTACAGCATAATTTGTAGGAAATGTTACGTTACTAAAACTTAAATTACCGTTGCCGTCTGTAGTTAAAAATTGTCCTGAACTACCGTCTGAAAAAGCAAGTTCGTTTAGAGTAATACTACCAGCCGGTACACTAGCACTTGTAATAGGAGAAAATCCTCTTATATTAATTTCTGCTCCGTCAATTGGCGGATTTTGTGTACTGTCTTCTTCTGTAAAACTTAAGACATTGCCATCAAAAATTCTAAAGTCTTTGCCTGCTCTCATTTGTACACCATTGTTTGTTACAATGATGTCATTGGCATTTGATACAGAATTGGCTAATAAAAACTCATAAGTAGAAGCATCACCTATAAAATATTCTGTAAAAGCAAATGGAAATGGTCCCATGCTTCCCCAAGCAGTGCCATTGTAAATTTCCATTACATTTAGGTCTGTATTAAAGCGTATTTCCCCTTGATTTGGTGCAGGATTCCTATTGGCTGTAGATCCTTTAGGTACAGTAATACCAGTGTTTCCGTCAAACACTAAATTTCCTACAATTTGTCCGCTTGATACTCTAGTTCTTGCCATGTGTATTGTCCTTTAACTAATGTATTTATTGCCAAATCAAACATTGACATACCTTTTAAAGTAGTGTATAATTACACGTATAGGAGTATATAGTATATTATGTTTGTAAACACTGCACCTCTTTTTCCACAGGGACTTATTAGTCAATATCACAATCAAAACTACAATTTTGATATTAATCTGTTAGATGATGTAGAAATTGGAACAGAAATTGACAAAATAGTTACTAGCCAAGTGTTAAGGCAATCTAACGAAAACATATTGGATACAAAATCGTATCTAGTAGATATAAAAAATTTTATATTAGAAAGTACTAAAGATTACATTTATAATCAACAAAAATTGCCGTGTAAAGAATTTTGGATCAGTGCAAGTTGGATTAATTTTTGTAGTCCTCAAGGATTTCAAGAGTTGCATAACCATACAAATAGCATATTCAGTGGTGTCTATTATTTGCAAGCCTTTGATAACCAACCTGGATTAACCTTCAAAAAAGATACAAAAAATTACAATCCGTTTATTAGTTTATATCATTCGGGAAGTAGTTTAAATGCAGAAGAGGCAATTATAAAAGTAGTAACAAATGATTTAATTATTTTTCCTAGTTACATGATACACGGTCACACAAAAAATACGACAGACGAAACAAGGATAAGTTTGGCTTTCAATATACTACTGAATCAACCAGAAGAAGAAGCACCACCAGGATGGTATCACATAAAGTTTAAAAAATAATGCAAATAGAATTTATACCACAATCGCCGTTAGCACTAACATATCCACCAGAACCTATAAAAAAGGTTATTCCTAATTGGTACAAACATTTAGATAATACTGCTGTCAAAAAGAATATATTTGAAATTGACGGATTGAATCCTGTGCGGACAATAAAAAGATGTGTTCCTGTACAGGATTATATTACATCAGGATATGTATTAAAAAACATTTGTGATATAAAACTGGCTAGAGGATTAATTAACCAAGGTAGTAAAGAAGTAGTTAATTCATATGCACATCTGGCAAAAGAAGCAGACTTACCTGTATTAAGCACTCATATTGAAAAACAGTTTCCATTAAATTTAGATGGTATAGAGAAAAAAGTTTTAAAATTTAATAATTTTTTCACTGTAAAAACTCCGCCTGGATATAGTTGTTTATTTTATCAACCATTTTATCTTTACGAAGACAGATTTACTATTTTGCCTGCTATTGTTGATACAGACGAATTTGAAGAACCTGTAAGTTTTCCTTTTTACATTAATAATAAAGTAGAAAACGAATATGAAGTTTTTATTGAAGCAGGAGCACCTTTGGTTTGTATTTTACCATTCAAAAGAGATGAGTGGAAAATGAAAATAAGTGATCCTGTACGTGATGAAAATAATAAAATAATTAAACCATTGTCTAAAGCACAACTTATATTTTCTAGCATTATGGAAAATGCCTATAGAAATATATTTCACAAGAAAAAGAAATTTAATTAAAGATTTTAGGAAAGAAATAAATTTCCAGCCACAGTAATCCTGGTTGCATCGCTGTTAGCAAAAGGATATACCCAATGATCTAACCAACTAGGAAACATGAAAAAATCTTTTTTGTTAGGTGATATATTGAGTGTATTTTTGATTAAGTCATGACTTTCACCGTACCGCCAGTTTATATCACCTGCCATTTTTTGTTCATTAGATAAATCAGGCATATCTACATAAATTATAAAACTTAAAAAACCTGAATGATTGTGTACAGGATTAAAGTCTCCTTTTTTTTGATAATTTACCCATACAATTGGTAAACTCAATCCATGAGCACTGTGTTCTATATGTCTATTATCAATTGCTTTGGCATATACTTTTGCTTGTTTTTGCAACCATAATAGTATGTTTTCTTTCTCTATATTATCTAGTTTTAGATCTTTATTTTGTCCATTAATAAATTCACCGGCTAGATATTCTGGAGAAACCATAAATCCCGATCTGCTTTTTTCAACAGCATTTTCAACTATAGAAAATAACTCGTCTGGTACCTTTGACTGTAATATTGTTGGTCCAAATGGTTTTAGGATTTTGTTCTGTTCATCCATTTTACATATTCTTTATCAATTTCAGGCTGTTCGCTAGTGTCTTTATGAATATTTTGTTTTAACCATTCATATGGAGTAGTTTTTATATTTTCTACTTCTTGAGTCCATTCGTCGATTTGTTTTTCTTTTGTTTTACAAATTTTTTCTATATCTTGCAGTTCTTCATCCATTTGCCATTTAAAGCCTCCAGCAATTATGTGTTTGTTGATAGGATTTACATTCATTCCTGCACTAATATATTGTGTACCGTTAGGAATAGCGTTTGCAGACATAAACGCTTGTTCATTGAATGCTTCTCCTAATTCGTCTGAAAACATAGTATTGTGGAAATTTGTATGAGTAAACTGTTTCCAAAATTCTGTGTCGTCTCTTTCAGACAAACTGTAATGAATATTAATGAAATCTGTAAAGTTATCAAAGAAAAAATTACATTTTTTGTTATAAATTTCAATAAATTTTTCAGATACAAATCCTTCTCGCATATTTAAAACATGATCTAAATTAAGCAAGTTGTTGATTACCGTTTCTAATCCATTAGATTCTAAAGGCTCAATAAATCCATAACTAAGACCTACACTACAAACATTACCCGCCCAACTTACTTCATGCCGTCCTACTTTCAATTGAATTTCTTTTCCAAAATCTAATTCGTCGGGATTATAGTTTAATTTTTCTTTTAGATGTTTTTTAAATTCTTCAAGTGCATCGGCATGAGATGCAAATTTGCTCGAATACACATAACCACACCCTATACTGTTCCAGTTTGGAATAGTGTAAACCCAACCATTACCTAAAGCACAATTATCTGTAACAGTGGTTAGTTGTGCATTTTTGTCTTTATAAGGTAGTCTGACTGGTATACACTTATCAACCCAAAGTTTTGAACCAAAATTCATAAACTTACTAAATTGTTGAATCAATCCTGCTTTGAATCCCATACAATCTATAAAAAGATCTGCATCTATATTACCTACTGATGATTTCAAATGATCAACAGTATTGCCTTCCCCTGTAATGAATCCATCTACATCGCCTACTATATGTTCTACATTCTGACAAAATTTGTCTTTTAACCACTGGCCGAATTTGTGTGTGTTAAAATGGTAAGCAGTAGTTCCGTCTAATCCTGCAGGTCCCCATAATTTTGTATCACTAGAAAATTTATTTTGTTTAATCATATGAACATGAGGATTATACCATTCTGCATACGTGTGAGGTGCATAGTCTCTAATACCTAAAGATTTTGCTAAAAACCAAATGTTGTTTTTCAAAGAACGATGATCCATGCCATCAAAATTCTGCCAACCAAATGGATATTGAAACGGAGGATCGCCTATCTGTCGGAAATCTGTAAACTGAATACTAGTTTTATATGTGGCATCACATGCAGGCATAAATTCTTCATCTTTAATGTCCATACCTTTTGTGTATGATTTAAACTTCATTGTAGTAGATTCTCCTACTCCAACGTTAGGTACTTTATCACTTTCAACTAACTTCACTTTTAAAAAACTACAATTTTTGGCAAGCCATGCCGCGGTCATCCACCCTGCACTACCTCCTCCAACAACGCAAACAGTTTTAATTTTCATTGTTTAATCTCCTGGATTCCATATATTTTCTTTGGTTATAAATTTAGGTGCTCGCCATTTTCTAGCAACATCAAAAAGATCAAAACTTTTGATAACCATGTGTGCTGTACCTTGTGCTCTTAACACAGGTTTCACTGTATTACTATTTGCTTTGAGCCTTACTAACCTAACTTTTTCATTTGGTTTATTGTGTACAATAAATTTCACATAATACAACGGATCTCCTCTCATTATGTGTAGAGGCTTGCCTTGTTGTTTCCATTCAAAAGCAAAGTTTATGCTTCTTTGCCATGCATGAATATCAAATTCTCCTGTTATTACATTTCCTGGCAAGTTTTGATCATGATAAATGGCTGGCAACAATTGAACTGTAACTGGCACATCTGCATAAAACACATATGGCGTTTTTATTTGTACATGAGGTACTCCAAAATCTGCTTGATTGTTAGGATCATTTTCTACTATAAGCATCTTTTGATACGCTAAAGGATGTACTTTTTCCCCGATCGGGAAACAATCGTATACATTTATGTTTTCTGGATTGGGTTGCAGTTTTAAATTTATGTCTATAGGTGCTCTAATTACATATAGATTTTGATTAAACTGTGTAAATGCAGGACAATTTGTAAAAAGAAATCTAGTATTTTTATTAGTAGGTTTTCTGTGATATTTTTCGGGTTCATAAGTTACAAACGGACTATTGATTTGTCCATCACTTACATGAAGTTCTGCAGAGTCGTAGGTATTGAGCCAGCCTATTTTAATCATACAAATACTTATAGACTGTATTATTTTGTATTTTTAAAAGTGACTATTCAGAACCTGGAGGGCCAGCATTAGCATTTCTTTGTGCCGCTGTATCAACAATTTTTTCATTGAATGCCGCGTTAACATGCCCATCTAAACCGCCTGGCGCTGTTGCTTCACCTCTTTGTGTTTTGTATTCAATATAAACAGCCTGAACATCTTCCATACCACTCTTCGCTCTAGCATTTACCATGTTTGTTACCCAAACATCTGGATCTGCCGCGACATATTGCATGCCTTTGTATTGCTCGTCTGTTATAGTTACTGTAAATGTATGTGCCATGTTTATCTCCAAATTTATTTATCTTTTGTTTATGACCAGCCGCCCAATTTGTGCCAACTCCAACGACTGTAGTAGTTTTCATGCCACTGGTTTGCATTAATATATACTTGGTCGTTTGCACTTAGATTTAGCATAATGGCTCCACTTACTGCCGCATGGTTACCAACACTAGAACCGCCTCTAAAGTCAGTAATTCTGCTACCGTTTAGGTAGTAGAACATATCATTTTCGCCAGTACTAGTTGCTGTAATAATTTCACACAAACTAATATAAATTCCCGCTTGATACACTGTTACAGTTTGACCGTTCCATGCATAAGTGTTTGAACTTTGTCCAGTTATGTGACCACCGTTGGCTGTTGTCCAACTAACTGTACCGTAACTGTTTCCCCTAGCACTAGGCATAACACTGAAACCAGTAGTTTCTGTACCCCTACCGCCTCTTGCGTGAGCAAGTGTTCCTGAACTGATGTTTGAAGCATTTGTTGTGTCAGTAAATGCACTAGTTGCCAGTCCATTACTGCCAATACTTGCTACTGGTCCACTTAATTTACTAGTGGTAATAGCCGCGTTTGCATTAATATCACCGTCGGTAATAGATCTATAAGTTACAGTTTTACCAGACAGATCGATACTAGTATCTAGTTCGTCTGTTCCAACTGCACCACTTCCTACTTTGTTTTGTGTAACTGCTCCTGCGGCAATTTTATCCTCTGTTATTGCTCCGTTGGCTATATTTGCTGTTGCAACTGCACCGCTGGCTAAATCAGCAGAAACAATAGACCCATCAATTATAGCGTCTGCACTTATTTTTTTGTAACTACCATATGTTGCCATTATATATTTCCTTTACTGTATTTAACTCCAACCGCCTAGTTTTGCGAAACTCCAACTTGAATAATATCCTTGGTGCGACCCATTGTCTGCTGTTGAATAAATTTCTACATAATCATTTGCGTTGAGATTAATCATTAATCTACCACTACATGCACAATGATTACTAACGCTTGAACCACCTCTGAAGTCTGTGATATTACTGCCATTTTTTCTTACAAAGATGTCAATCTGTCCTGTGTTTTGATATGGAATAAGTTCCACTAGGCAGATATATGTACCTGCTTGGTACACTGTTACCCTGTTATTGCTTGTCCATGCATAGGTGTTACTGCTTTCTCCAGTTCTAAAATCTGCGGCATTTTGATGACTGTTTACACCCCATGTTGTAATCTGTTGACTTCCTCCTGGCAATTGATTTAATCTCTGCATTCTAAAACCTGCTTCTGTACCCATACCGCCTTGTGCAAACGGTAAAGTTCCAGAAGTGATATTTGAAGCATTTGTAGTGTCAGTAGTTGCACTTCCTGCCAGAGCATTTCCGGGTATGCCTCCGACTGCACCACTTATTTTTGAAGTTGAAATAGCCGCACCAGAATCGATATCAGGATTGGAAATTGGTCTATAAGTTACTGTTTTACTTGCTAAATCAATTGTATTTGCAATTTCTGTTGTTCCAACTGCACCATTGCCAAATTTTGTATTTGTTACTGCATCATTTCCAAATTTATCAGAGGATGCTGAAAGATTTACAAATTTATTTGTATCTACAGCACCTGCAGAAAATTTACTTGATGTTATTACACCATCTATAACTGCTTGAGAATCAATCTTTTTGTAACTGCCATATGTTGCCATCTAGATGTACCTTATACTGTAAAGAGTTTCCAACCGTATGTTGCATCATAATATATTAAATCAAAAGATGCACCTTCTGTATCTACTGTCATATCAGCCGCATCACCCATGATAAGTTGACCGTTTCTACCTATTGTTAAATTGTTAGTATCAAAAGTATTTGCGACATCCACAATTCTTACAGTATCTCCTTTGGAAGGAGTAACTGGCAAGTTTACTGTAAATGGTCCTGATGTAGTATTACACCATAATAACTGGAATGCTCCTGCATTATAAGTTCCTGTAACATCTATATTACTTAAACCGCCAACCGGTACCCAAGCACTTCCGTTGTAGACTTCCATTCCGTTGCTATCTGAATTAAATCTCATTTGTCCAGCAACTGGTGATGTTGGTCTTTGTGCTGTTGTACCTCTTGGAACTAACAAGTATTGATCTGCAATGTTTACTGACTCTGTGTTGTTTGCAGTAAATCTAATTACGTTATCACTACCGTCTCCTGCTAGGTCAACTTTAACAGTTGTATCAACGTCTGCATCTTTCATTAAGTTTGCCGATGCCGCACCTGCATTTAATCTATCAGTAACGTATGTTACTACTGCTTTTTCTGTTGGTACTGCTGTGTCTGAATTGTCTGCAAAAGTACCATCAGTACTGAATTCATCAATCGTAGCACCTTTTTTACCTGCTTTAACACTACCAAGTTGTAGTTCGTTCAAACCAGTTAAGTCAAATTCTTCAGATGAAAGTGTTGCTCTACCTGTACTTTGCTCAACTTTGAAATAATCACCTACTCTAAAGTTACCATCTTGGTCAGTGGTTACGTAGAATACTCTACCACCATCTTCACTTAACGTTTCTCTATTTTGACTTGGTTGTTGTGTATAATCTGCTTGAATTATAACAGGATAGTTAGTATCTGCAAATCCACCTGTACCAATATCCAAGAAGTCATGTCCTGTCATACGTACTTGAGAAAATGCTTCTCTAAATGTTAAGTTTGTTTGATCTTCTGGAATTTTAGTAACAACAATCGGAGGATCAATTGATATTGTGGCAGTACCTGCATTTGTACTGTCTCCTGTTAAGAAATCACTTACGTCTAATACAAAGTAAGTCTCAGTGTCTCCTGCAATCTGCAATATAGAACCTTTTTTAATTGATCCAGAAAGTTCATCTACACTAAATGTTATTCCTCTTCCAATACCTGTAAATCCGTTTCTTGTTGCTTGAATATTATTTGTAAACCCTGTAGAAGTATTCAATGTAAGATTTGTATCTGAAACTGAAATTGACAAGTTGCGTTCATCTAAAATACTAATATCTCTACTAGCCATTGTGTTTGTATTTTCTGTCATTCCTGTATCAGCAAAAGTAAAATCTGCACCACTAATTGTTCCTGGTCCTGATCCGTCTCTTTCTGAATTGAAATAAACGGCATTATTATCACTTGTATAACCTGTTGCTACAACGTTTGTACCGTCTACGCCAACACCATTAAATTCTGAAAATTCTCCAGTATTGCTATTAAAGATTTTTTTCTGCCATTGTAAAGATCCATTTGATGAATATCTTGATATAATAGCGTCTCTTCTAATGTCAGGAGTAGAACCTCCTAAGTTAGTAACAGCATAACCAACTGCATACACAACATTTCCAACACCGTAACCTGCAAGATATTCTCCGCCGTCAATATTTCTTAAACTGTGTTGCCATTGTACAGTACCGTCCATTGTTGTTCTCATTATAAATGGCATAGGCTGACCTGATTGATATAATTGTATCTGTTCGCCATTTAAGAACGTACCACTATCTATTGTTACAGCAATTTCAATGTTATTAGAATTAATTCCATTGTAACTTACAATAGTTGCAACTGCTCCTGAACTAACTCCTCTTAATTTTCTATCTCTTGTTAAATCACTAATTTGTGTTGGTGAGTTTCCTGCTGTGTTCAATGCAAGTAATGTGCTTGTTGAATCAGCCGATACATAAGTTGCATTTGATCCGCCACCGTATGTAATATTTGTTAATGCATAACTGTAAGCAGGGTCTGAATAATAACCTGATGCAATCATGTAAATTCCGTCACCTGAACCTGTGTCAATATCAAGATCGTGTAATCTTAAATTGTTACCATACTGGTATGTAGTTTCGATAGTACCAGTAGTCGAACTAAATCTTCCAATAAATGTATTATTGTTTGTTGTATCGTTAAACGTTACAAAAATTTTATTTTGAGCATCTGCATCACCCGAATTACCATATGTTGCACCACTTTGTGTGGCATCACCTGCATGTGCTATGGCTGTAGGAACTAAAGTATTCAAACTACTATCATTAAAGTCAATACCTTTTGCAAAATCAATACTTGCCCCTCCCGCAGGAACTCTTATTAAGGTTGCGCCATATGTGTCATGGTCTCCAACAGCAAATAATCTTGTGCCGTCTGTGGTTACTGCATTCATTATAGTTGTACCAGACACAGTTTTTTGCCATTGTATGTCACCGTTAGCAGTAACTTTTAACAAAAATCCTTTGTCGGTACCACTTTGTCTTAGTTGTCCTCCACAATATAATTGTGTATCAATAACAGTCGCCGATGTAAGTTGACCTTTTATTCCGTCATACGTAGATTGGAACAACAGGTTTCCTCCTGTGTCATATTTTGCTATATATGGTTTACTGTTTGCATTATCATAAGCAGGTCTATTACCCGATGCAGTAGAAGGACTTGTATATCCTACCATGTAAACATTTTTATCATCGTCAACGAATGTCCTATTAATAACTACTCCGTCACCAATAGTTTGAATACTTTTTACTACAGCAGTAGGTAATCTAAATTTACCAGTTTTAGGAGTTTCACTTTGTGAAAATCCTCTAGCAACAGCACCGAATTCACCGTAAGAGTTGTTTCCTACAATAGCACGAATTTTACCGCCGCTTTCTGCAAGATAACCGTTATTACAATAATACGTAAAACATGATACAATCTCTGTTCTACCATCATTTAATACATGAATACCAATACCATCACTGTTAATTTGTGTCCAGTCATTTGCAACCATTGATTTGTATCCACCATTATGTAGAGCACCATCAATTTTAAATCCAGTACCACCAGGTGTAAATGATGTACAGTTTTGTACATAAGGTGATTGTGAAGTAATCCACACAGTAGTATCATTTGGTCCTGTACCAGGATCTAGAGAAACAATAACTGCACCAGTTGAGAAATTTCTAAACACAAAGTTACGCATTCTACTACCATTATTCATATGGAATACAAATGAATTTGCATTAGGAGTTGATCCATCGTCAGATACACCAACACCAAAACCTTTATCTACTGTTGTGTTCGGAGACACTGTAACAGCGCCTAATCCGTTTCCTTCAAGTACAACGCTTTTTCCTACTCTAATAGGACATTGTTCAGTATACAATCCTGCTTGTACATTAATACGACATTGGCCTAAGTTAAAAGTTTCTTCACATGCTTTTTTAATTGTTCTAAATGCAGTTACCGCCGTGCGTCCGTCGTTGGTATCATCGCCTTGCTCTGATACATAATAATCTTTTTGTGGTGTAAGGTTACCCCATCTTGGTTCGTTACCACTACTAATCAAAAACGATCCACTAGGCCCAATTGGTAATCTAGTAGTTTGTGTGGCATCTCTGAAAATCATATCACCGCGTGTAGTGATTACAGCGTTTGAATCACCTTGTGACATTAATTGCCAATAATTAACATCAAATCCTGGTGTTACACTGTCTCCTGAAACTTGACTAACGTTGTGTGCTTGGACACAAATGTAAGAACTAGTTGCATACTCTACAACATCATCTAGTCTATAAGTTGTTGTGTTGCTCCAACTTCCGCGCCAATCAAAACCTTTTACTAAAAGTGACCAGTATGCAGATTGATAAGATGGACTTGCATCTTGACTTGGCGATACAGTAAGGCCTGCTGGATCGTGACTTTGTATACATAGGTAACTTCTACCACCCCATCTTACTACTTGGCCTTTTTTATAAACAACTCCTGTGGCAGTCCAGTCGCCGCCGTTTTTCAATCCTTCTAAGTATGTACCAAAATTATTTTCATCGAGTGTTGCACCCGCTGTATGTCCTGTTGTAGTGATGTAAAGGAAACCACCATAACTTACGACATCTCCTATTTCGTATCTAGTACCTTGTGTGTAAGTGCTTTTCCACTGAGTACCTTCAACAAGTTTTGACCAATTGGCTGAATCTTGATCAAATGTTGATGATGCTGTGTGAGTGTTAATTGCTACCCATGTTGTACCACCTACTTTTACAACATCGTTTTCTTTGTATTCTGTTCCTTGAGTCCATGATGTTTTGTAATCAAAACCTTCTGCATAAGTGTCCCATTTTGCAGTATCATCGCTTAATGAAGTTTGGCTTACATGTCCAGTATTACATCTGTAAACATTTCCACCCCATTTTACAAGATCGTCGACCTTATAATATGTTGTACCTGCCCATGCATTTTTCCATTCTGTACCACCTGCAATTTTAGTCCATTTTCCTGCATCTAAATCTGTGTAAAAATTAGCATTAGATGTGAATGCTTCTTCGGCAACAAAAGCATTACCTCCGTATGATACTATGTCATCTTTTACGTATGCGGTGCCATTTTGCCATGCACCTTTCCATACAAATTTAAGTCTACCAAGTTTAAAATCAGCCATTTTTTTAACTCTTCCTTTACGTTATTTATTAATTATCATCCAGTTATTCAGATGGATAAATGTATTCGTCATTTATCCGAACTACAAGGTGTCCATCTGTTGGGTCTATAAAGTAATACAAATCTTCTTCTCTAAACTTGTATTGCTCATATTTTAGAGATTTATTAACCAATATATGATTAGCATCTCTGCCATCAAAATAGTCAGTATTAAATCCACCAAATTCATATTGTGCTTCTTGATTACCTCTCTGGGTAAGATCGTTTATTTCGACTTGTTCGCCGAACCCGCCTTCAAAATCTACTTTCGCAAATGTAAGTTCACCGTCATTTGTTCTACTCAATCCATAAAAATATTTTTTGGACTGACTGCCCGGTGCTTGTCCTATATAATTTGTCATGATGTTATCTCCAATACACTTACAGTGACATCTGCACTGTTATTTTTGTTTGCTTTTATAATCAACACATTGTTAGGTTCCATTACAAGTTTTTGGTCTCCACCCATTGCCGCTAGAGCAGAGTTCCTGTTTATAGGTGCACCTTTAACAATAAATGTTTCAGCACTTGTATCATCACGTAAAAGTATATCTACTTCTATGTTACTTGTGCTTGTGTTTGCAATATTAATACCAATTACTGTACTACGAGTATTACTAGCAGTTGAGTATACATCTACCGGATTTGTTCCTACTGATTGTGCTACTGCGTTTTTAAATGTGTTTGCCATATCTTTTTCCTAATACTTATCCTAATGCAATACTGAATGCTATAGCGGCATCGTCTGCTTGTTGTCTTGTCACTACGTTTGGTGCTGGGATTGTGCTATAATTTACAACACTAATCGGCACATCCATAGATGGTGCAGTGCTAAATGTTATTGTTTTACCACTTACAGTATACTCTGAAGGGTTTGTATATGCACCATTCAAAAACACTAATACTGCATAGTTATCTTCAGCAGTATTTGTCATTGTAAATGCGACAGTGCTACCATCACCAGTATATGTGTCTACGTTTGCTTGAGGTACACTTGGAGAACTTAAATGTCTTACATCTATAATTGCTCCATTTTCTACAGGATATGCTGTTGATGT
>Ga0163109_10002895_pt1 | contig 13189 bp, 14 predicted proteins | sample CRUFie1St13metaG_FD_108704 | JGI IMG/M metagenome (GOLD analysis project Ga0163109, IMG submission 108704) | Marine microbial communities from the Costa Rica Dome - CRUD Field 142mm St13 metaG | ecosystem: Environmental > Aquatic > Marine > Oceanic > Photic zone | place: Costa Rica: the Eastern... | reverse complement strand
GGTTTACGTACTGCTGTGATATAAGCAGCGTTTAACAGTGTGTTTAATAATTGGATACTGACAGACATGGTGAAGGTATATATGTCTTTTTTAAGAAGAAAACATTCAATTAATTTCAATAGTAGTTAGTTTTATTTTAATCTTGATTTGGAAACTTAGGTCGCTCATCACTAGGCTTTCTTCCAGTAGAACGTTGTCCGTGTACTACCATCCATCTACCATCCACACGCTCCAAAACACAACTTAATACAGCAATATCATCATTCGCCGTTCCTTTATATGTAAATTTACCGTGATCTGTATAGCACACAAATGCCATATCACCACACACCCGCAATTTATTAATCTCTACCAAATCATTCAACTCCACCGTTACATCATCATTCTTCATCATGGCATCCCAACCAGCCATATCAAGGGGATTTCCTGTTGGTCTAATAAAAACACACGACGAATGCATATGTTTTTGTCCTACAGTATGATCCTTGTTACACATATCGTTTACAATTTCTTTGATTTGTTCCCTGTCGGTTTTAAATACGACTGGACGAAGGGGGCTAATTTCTGGTGGGGAAGCAATAAGCTCGTGAAGGAAAGTAAAGGAACCATCATCGTGACGGTGTTTCACGTAACTTTCGTGGCATTCTTTGTTGTCCCATTTTTGCCAGATAGTAACCTTCAATGGGCTATCGTGACATTCATAACATTCGATGGATTGACATCCTTTCCAAGCTCTGGTGACACTAAGTCCATTATCTCCATTGCAAAAATTAATAAATTTGTTTTTACTTGCTACGTCTTTAAACGTAAATACTGCGCTTACTGTGTGTGATGGTGATTCACTCATTATATCAGTATTAAATGATATTTCTTTAAGTATGTTATTAAAATATTTAAACATATGTTGTATAAATTATTAAATGAATGATATAACCATTATTTTGGGATTAACTGCTACTATTTATGGATTCTGTATGAGAATACCACAAATATATAAAATATTAGTTACTAAGTCGGCGACAGATTTATCTTACACGTCAATATTTATTGGAAATACAAGTGAATTATTATGGTTTTCTTACGCTTACATACGAGATGATTTTAGTTTAATGTTAAGTTCGTGTGGTCATTTTATAATTGTAACCACATTATTGTTTGTAAAATGTTATTATGACAAGAAAAAAAAAGAGTCCGAAGTTCATATATAGCATTTAACATTGAATAGTTTTTAAACCCTAATTCTAACACTATCTATTATTTCAAACATTAACACAATCAATATAAAAGCAATGGTATAATATCGATTAATGTATTCAATTACAAACTTATTATTTTTCTTCACTTTTTTTCATAATATTGGTTTTATGTTTGATCATGGGACCGAAGCAATGACATTAATCAAATTAGGTACATCCATTTCTTTATGTGGTCAATATTTATTGTACGGATTAGGTGGTGATATTAATGATGGTATTCAAACGTATAAAACAATGATACCATTATTTACTAGTTTTTTCCTATATGATTTATTTTATATGTCGCTCTATCTAAAAAAAATTACATTAGTATACAAAGTAATTATTTATCACCACATAGCACTTTTATTATGTTTGGTAATACAACAAACCGATTCTTATCCTATAATGGCTTATACTTATTTCGTAGGTGAATTTTCAAACATATTTTTATATGCTCATTATTTTTTACTCAAATGTTCAAAAAATAAACAATTGATTGCGCGATTCCAAAAATTAGAAACAATAGTTTATGTTTTTTGTAGAAGCGTTGTCGGTACATCAATTATTATTGATATATCAAACATAGAAAATTTTGGACACTCGTTTTATTTTTGCTGTATTCCGCTGTATATGATGGGAAATATATGGTCAGTGAAACTCTTACGTCAATGGTATAAAAAAACAATATAAAATAAACACCAAATAAATTGAAAAAATAATATAAAAGATATAGCATAAAAAGTACAATGTCAAATAATAATAAAATACAAGACATAAATAGTCAAATCGAGGAATATGAAAATAAAATAAATGAGTTGAAGCAAAAAAAGGTAGAATATAATTTTATAAAGTATTTTGATATTAAAAGTAATACTGAAAAACAACTAAAAAATTTAAAGGTAAAAGCGTATTATGAGTATAATGATCATTGTCATGATGAATATGGACATGATACTGAAGCAAATTTAGATGTTACGTTTGGTGATGATGAATATTTGAAAATCAATTATAGGGAAGCACAAGGCGAGGGAACAGAAAGCAGGTATTCTCCGACTATAGATTGTAATATCTCTGTAACAAAAAAAGCTAAAAAACTCTTGTTTAAAAATCTCGATGAAATTAATGCAGATGATTATAAGGAAAATGAAGTATATCAAGAATTCAGAGATATTATTGAAAATATTGTAACAAATTAAATTCCTACATAAAAAATGTTAGTTAATTTATATTATTTTTATATACTCACACACTCAAAACTCAATACCCTCACTTTCCAAATCATCACGCAAACTATTCCAATTTTTAATGATCTCATCACATAACTCATCACTGAATTTATATTCTTTCATCTTCTGCACAACCAACCCTACTCTTCCCACCGTTCCAAATACTTCATCCCTGATCTCACCAATAATTGTCTTATCTTTATTCAGCGCTTTAATTAACCACTTTTCTCGACCTCCAATAATATCCAACCTCTTCCCGATATCACCTTCATCAATACTGACTAATTTATCATCATCTTTAGTCAACACATTTCTTCCATTAAAATCACTGGCTCTAAATATACCCCTGAACACACCAATCTTCACAAACTCTTTTAACATTCTTCTATCACCCAGCATTTTCTTTTTATGCTTACCCACTTCTTCACCAGGATAAACCTTATCCATAACAGAATACACGACTGACTCGTCACCTTCTTTAATCTCGACCTTATGCCAATTATTTACCCAACTTTTTTTACTTTTATCTACTTTTTCTATTTTAAAATTAGATAAGACTCGTTTCATTCCAATCTTTTCAAGTCCGAACAGCTCTTTACACTCATCCAACACACAGTAATCCCTATTATAATTCATGCTTTTCCGCCCTTCTTTCCAGATTTTCCCTTCATATTCAAAACACATAACCTTATTACCACAAGTATTCTCAGTGCATAGCGTTATCTTCTGAGGATCACAACCTTCCACAAATTCCAAATCTTTTTCTAACTCATCAAATTTTGGAGTTCCTCTCATTTTTTTTATCATTTTACTCTTGGCAGATCGCAATTTTGCCCTGGGAGTTACGCTGGATTTAGCATTACTACCTCCTTCAACTTCAGGAGCTTTTTTTTCAGCTTTCTTGACATCTTTATCGGCTTTTTTCACCGCTTTTTTCTCTGCTTTTTTTGCCGCTTTCTCTTGTTTTGCCTTTTCAGCTGCTATCTTCTTATCAGCTTTTACCTTTTCGGCCTCCAACTTAGCCTTAGTTTGCTCCATTTTCAAATTATTATAATAAGACCGCCATTCTTCCACATAAAATTCCTTATCTTCGTCAACCACCAGTGAACCCTCTGTAGCAAAATCTGCCTTATTTTTCTTTAATCTCCTACCTAAGCTAGTGTGCATATCAATAGCATAATCATCAATTTCAAGTAGTTCTCTGTTGCCATATAACTTTTTTAAGGTTCCTTCGACATCACTATACTTTTCATCATAATGCTTTTTCATAGACTTGAATGTAGTCTGTGAAATTTCAGGAACCCTATCAATATACAATAACAGGTCAATACAAGAAGTCAGGAATATAAATCGTTCTTTTCTATTCTTAACCATAAACTCCTTTAATTTATATTCCAAACATTTTTTCACCGCACGATTTGACTTTACTTCTTTCAACTTGAACAAATATTCCCAAACCATATAAATATTTTCCTTTCTTCGGAATCGCATTGTTTTCCCTGATACGCCCCTGTGCAATATCTTAAACATCCAAGAATAACAATCTGGATTCTTTATTTTAAAATTTTCCACAAAATTCTTAAAACAATATTCATCATCATCAAGATTTCCTTTTTCTACAAGTGGCTTGCACATAGCACTAGGATTTGCTTTAATGCGATGATCAAAATGCGACCTTATATCACTATTTCTTCTTAGCATTCTACTATTCACCATGATATCACATAGCTTCACCAGTGCTATAAACTCAATGCGGTCGCTATCTTCAAACTCCTTGATATATCTTCTAGCTAACAAATACTTTTCTACTTCAATAAACAACATTTCTTCATCAAGCATAACAATAATCCTATTAATAAGATTACTAATTATACCCTTGGTTGCCTGCTTCTTTTTGTCATCATCAGCATACACTTGGAACAAATATATTTCAGCAACACACCATAACATTTTATCAAACTCGCGACGCCTCAAATATTTCTGCATAGCACTTTTAAGGATATCTAGTTTATATCCAAAGTAACTAATACTACTAAAACAGGTGCGATGCCTTAATTCAGATACTTTTTTGTTATTTTTCATTATATTCATAATTGCTATCATTTTAGTATATATATATTAAAATGATGCTAAATAAATTCAATTAATTTATTTCTTGCTAATCACTTGTATTGTTATCGTCTGTTGTTGTTTCACTTGTATTATTTTCACCTTGGTCATGTCCATCATCAGATGAAGATGAACTTGAGTCGTCCAGGATGCCTGTATTGATCATTGGGGTAGCATTAAATACAATAGTATTGTTCGATGGATCTATGTTATCATCTTCGATTGTTATTTCTGTTTGATCTAGGGATGATGTAGGATTTATGATATCCTTGTATTTTTGATCTAATGTATCTTTTGCACCACCTAGAGCACTCATCAAGCCTTCCATTGATTTTGTTACAGAATATACACTTTTGTGCTTCTTTTTATCTTCTTTCTTTTTCTGTAATAATGTTCTGAACTCTAATTCTTTTTCTTTTTGCTTCTGCATAAATTCCTGTAAAATGGAATCGCGTTTTTCTAATTCTTTAGCTATTAATGCTTCCTTCTTCTTTTCTTCTTCTGCCAAAATTTGTGCACGTTTTAGTTTTTCTTGTGCTTCATCTTGGATGTAAATCTCGACGCTCCTAATGTCGAGGATGTCTGGTTTAATGAATTCATGATTTTCAAATCGTTTTCCAAATGTTTTTACTATTTCTTCAGGTATATTTGGACTTTGTTCTATTAATCTGTCTAACTCTGACCTACAATTATTAATAAAATCAAGACCACTCATTGATCTTTGTGAAACTGGTAAGGATAACTCTACTGCAATGTTTCTTGAAAATTTAGAGTATGCTATAGACGCAGCTCTATGACCTTCTAAAAGTTCACTAACCCTTAAAAACTGTGCAATTGTCGTAAGCAAACCAGCAAGTAAATTAAAAAAACCAATAACAGCAGGTACATAAGGTTGGGCTGACGCTGGAAAACTACCTTGTGCAAAGTTCGCAGTACCAGTTACGGTACTTATAACAATTACGGGAATAGCAAAACCCATATTTTGTTTATTAAATTTAAGGAATGATCTGTCGTGCAAGTAGCGATATGACGAACCGATCTCCGACCATTGTTTAAGAATCAGTTCTTGTTGAGTATGCCATTCGAATATTTCATCTTCTTCACCAGGCTCCGTTTTTTTCTTTGTACTATTACTCATATGTATTTACTATATATTTTGTATTTTTTTTGCTAAAATATATTATATGTGGCAAATTTTGTTAGGTTTTGCGGGTGGTGTTTATGTAGGCACTTATTATGATTGTAAGCCAATTATCTCTTCCATACACAGTCTCGTGGATGATAAGTTGCCAAAGAAAAAAAAAGACGACTAAGTTATTTTCATTTTCATTTACATTTTCATTTACATTTACAATAATGTTATTTACATTTACAATAATGTTATTTCATTACAAATAATATTATTTTGCATATTGAGGAATATACACATTCCCTTCATGATCGTGCTTCCATTTAGCAATTATTTTTGGATTCACTTTTGATTTTAATATATCTTCAGGATCATATACATTTTGATTTTTATCAATGTAATAAATGATTCCCTTTATATCTTGTGCCCATACTTGATGTTTAACCTTACTATCCTTTTTTTCTTGTTCAACATCATCTACCGTACCGTGAGGGCGGCTTTTTGAATGTGTTCCACAATATAATTCATCCGGCTTTCTACGACGAGTACACTGTCTTTCATCAGCCCTCTTAGCACAACATCTATTAAATAAAGGCACAACGTTTTTTACACGTTTCCTTTTTTCTAGCATTTCTTTCTTTACTTCATACGCACTGTAGTCATAGACAAATCCCAATAATGACGACTTTTGCTCATTGCTCAACACACTAAACTGTTCCGACATTAATAAATCTTTAAACTTATCTTTAAATTCGCGGAAATGTTCTCCAACGCTATTGTTTATTTTCTTTTCCATATTCTTTTAAATATTAAACATAGTCTTTAAATAATTTCAATTAATTATTTATCGGATTTAGTTTCTGCTTTAAATTCCATAATATCATCCTTCCATAATGTAAATAATTGTGATAATATAAAAACTACACCAAACCATACCGCGTATATAGTAATTAATTTGGGATCTTGATATGGAAATACAGCACTATATAACCTGATAGTGAGAAATATTACTAATAAACCAACAAAAAGAATGAAAATATTCATATAGTATAACTTGATATAAATAAATTTTGTTCTCTACTTTTTGTAATAACAATCGAGTGTTTATTTAACATTGAAGATTCTTTTTTTATCTCACCAATCATTAACGTATCATAATTTTCTGGCCAGGTTTTTTTAATGTCATCAATATGACTATTCGATTTGCTATCGGATGATTTGCTATCTGTCGATTTGCTATCTGTCGATTTGCTATCTGTAGATTTGCTATCTGTCGATTTGCTATCTGTCGATTTGCTATCTGTTGATAATTGTTTATAATCTCTTAATAATTTTGAATAGTCGTCTTTTTCTCCATAATTATAATGAAGTACTTTAACATGTCCTACAAAAATTCTATATTTACTAACTTCCCCAGAATATTTTTCTAAAAAATCACTAGTGTAAAAATAATAGTAAGGTCCGGCAAACTTTGACTTATCATTCACTTGAATACTTTTTTTACTTATTTTATATACTGTTTTTGGTGTTTCTATCCTATCACCTTCACCATCTAAAAGATGGATCAAATTATAATTTTTATAAAACAAATCCGTTACATCCTCCGAAATAGGTGTTTTTAATACTTTTCTTATATTACATATGTCATCCATACTTGCCCATGAATAATAATCATCTTCCTTCAAATTTTGTCCACTAGTATTTTCAAAAAATAAATAACATCTACCTGGTGACATATGATAAAAACCTATACAGCTTGTTAATTTTTTTTTCAGGTTAAGTTTTTTCAAGAAACTATTAACTTTCATATTTAAATTTTCACCAGGCGACATTCGAAAACAAGGAAATATAAATTTATCGTGTTTGTATAATAAGTATTCTAAATATTTATTTGTATTTAATAAAGACGTTTCTCTAAATTCATTAATTTTATACACACATATATGAATTTTCGTACTCGTATTACAATTAAATTCTTGTAAATTTGTATTAATATATTTCAATATTGGATAGTTATTGTCACCCAAGTTTGTTTTATTACGAAAATTATCATGCAAACGATAATTATTCACAGGAGAATGATTTCTAGTCGAATTTTTATACGATTGAACAGCTAATTTTATTTTTTTAACACTATCTAAATTAAACATATATTAATAACGTATATTTTATTAACTTGGTTTTAACAATTTTTGACGTATGCTTTCGCGCGTTTTTTCTTCCCTGGTATTCATAATATATTGACTAAGTTCTTTTGCTTTATCTGTATCATTGTTAAAAAATTTTGATAAAGACCCTATCAAGTGTTTCTTACTTAAAGGTGCCTTTACTTTTCGTTTAGTATAAATCAATTTACATTGCTTTGTATCAAAACAATCTATTTCATTAGTTTTCATCACATTTACCAAGCTTTCAGTTAATTCTTTTTTCTTTTTTCTTCTTTCTTTTATTTCTTTCTGCAACAACTTTATTTCATTTTCAAGATCAATCCAATCTTTCACTTTTTCTACTAATCGTTCTTTTTCCATAATAATAAAATATATAAATACTTTTTTATTATATTTTAATATAATTTTTATGTCTTCCGCAATACCATTTCGATTCATCCAATGCATTAGATATATTTATACTGCATTTACATCGTTGTCCGGCATTTTTTCCGGATTTTATTACTGCCTTACATTGTTTCCACTCATTTGAAGTTTCCCATTTTGGTTTTATTTCAATTTTCTTTTTACTTTTTACTTTGTCCTTACTTATAATTTTACTTGTTTTTTTATCATATATTTTTTGATGCATTTTACATAAATTTTTTGGAAATATAGCGTATCTCTTACAACAATTACCTTTATTTTTACCACAAGTTAAAATATAATCGCATTTTTTATTGCGATATTTTATCATTACCTGTGAAGGTGGGTGATTTATTTTATCCATTTTTTTATATCCATCACAATATGGTAATACTCCACTAACATTACGTCTACAGTAAGGACACTGCTTTCTAAATTTATATTTGTCTGTTTTTTGCTGTTGTAAAAATTCATTAAAAATACTATCATAATTAAATTTATGACCACAGTCTAGTTCGATTTGATAACACGTTAAAGGTTCTTGTGTAATCAAACAAATATTTTCATCATCATCATCATCCTTATCTACCTGTATATATTCTGCTATGTTATCATTATTGCTAATTATTTCATTATTTACACTGACATTATCATCTGTTAAACTTTTTTTTATTAACTCAGTAAAATGCAAACCATCTATATAATTTAAACCCAATAAACTCATTATATTATATTAATTATTATAACTTCTTTATATAATTTATACAATGATTAAACCATGGGCAACTTATTCTTGGTATTTATTTCATACTATTGCACAAAGAATCAATCCGGTATACTTCAAGCATAATCGCAAAATGTGTTTAGGAGTAATTTTTTCTATCTGTGATATATTGCCGTGTCCTGTTTGCAGAGATCACGCCGTGAAGTATTTATATACGAATAAATTCTTCAACATAACTACCAAACAAGAATTAATCATGTTTTTCTTCAATTTTCATAATCAGGTTAATTCACGTTTAGGAAAAAATCTTGCTGTTGTTAAAGATTTAAACAGGTACAACTATACAAATAAAAATAAATTATTTCACGGATTTATCAATTATATGACAGCTAGATATTATAATATAGCATATTTCACACAGAGTAGAAGACGAAATAAAATCAATAAAATTAAACCATTCTTACTTGATATATTTAGAAATATGGAAAAAGTTTAATAAAATCAATAATAATATATAAATTATTATTGATTAATCATAAATTACACTACACGCGGTTTGCATACAAACTTGGTTTGCGTTTTTTTACATTTTTCTTGTACTGCACTTTCTTTACCGAAATAAAGCAAATCTTCTTTTGTTGCATCATTTATACTCTTAATAATAAAAAAGTAAATTATACCAATTATCAATCCTAGTAAAACACCACTGACTATATCAACAGAGGTACAACATCCAAGATTATATTTATAAAATGCAGTCATTCCTATTAACATTGAAAATAATACTATTGGCCACAGATTCACATTGCCATTGACAAACATATTTGTGATAATGTAAAACATAGAATATGATATTAATAATACATTCATATCAGGCGCTGACAATGTATCATTATTTTCAAATGTAAAAAACATATTACAAACCGTATTACCACGACTGCTTAATGGAGCCGAAATTTTCAATGATTGCTTTGCTACATTACCAAAAAAGATTGCTATAACCATCCCTATTAAATACAATAAACCCTTCAAATTTTTATTAAAAAATGAAGAAATTAATAAATAAGATGCTATAAATAATGGTGACATCAATATACTAAATGGTATCACCTGTGTAATACCTAAAAAAGTTGGGATTTTTTCTTGCGTTAAAATTTTAGTTCCAGTTGTTGCATCTGCCATAATATATATTATTAATATATTATTAATCTATTAAAATATCATTTTCAAAACCTCGGTTATGTGTTTCACGCTAAAAAATTCTATATTTTTTATAATATCATTATCTTTATACAATTCTAAAAATTTATCATAGTCTTTCTTATTTTCTTCAGGATAAATAAAATGTTTTACTCCTGCCCGAATACCACCAAGTATTTTCAAATCCAATCCTCCTATTGCCGTTATATTTCCTTGTAAGTCTATTTCACCCGTAATAGCATATAATCTATTTATCGGCTTTTTATTTAATAAACTATAAATACAACACGTTATTGCAGTTCCAGCAGAAGGACCATCTTTTGGTACAGCTCCTTCAGGACAGTGGATATGCACACCTTTCAAATTATTTTTACTGTTTTCCTTCATTATTTGTTTCTGTGTTTTATCACTACTTAATTTCCACGCCAAAGTCATGGCAACGTTCATACTTTCTTTCATAACATCTCCTTGCATACCGGTAAGTTTTAAATCCAACATTTTCGTCGAAGGGAAATAATTCGATTCGATGGGAATAATTCCACCCATTCCTAACGCATTTGCCCACAATCCATTTATAATACCAACACAATTCTCATTATGAATTTCCTTATACCGCACTGTCAATCTTTCCTTCAAATATTTATTTTTCACATCCTCCTCAGTCAAAACATAATGGTAAAATTTGTCGTTTGATGATTGGATTATTTCTAAATTAATTTCACTGATGATTTCAAATAAAATTTCTTTTAATTTTCTTACACCCGCTTCTTTTGTATAGTTTTCCACAATATACTTTATTATATCATCACTAAATTCTACAGTATTTGTCAGTCCAACCCTTTTAAATAATTCCGGTAAAATATGTTTTCTAGTAATAATTACTTTATCTTCTAAGGATAAATTTTTAAATTTAATGCGATGTATTCTATCTAACAAAATAGGATCTATTAGCTCAGGATTATTATACGAAAAAATAAATAAAACACGACTAAGATTAAAATCAATGCCACTGAAATATTTATCTTGAAAATGTTCGTTTTGCGTTGGATCAACCATATGGGTCAGAATGCCGATGATTTCCTTACCGTGTTCTGTTTTACTTACTTTATCCAATTCATCAATAAATATAATTGGGTTCATGCATTTTTGCTCCATCAAAATATCCACGATTCTACCCCAAGTTGAACCCACATACGTATAACTGTGACCCGATAAAGTGCTGCCATTACTTGAACCACCTAAAGCTATAAATGAAAATGGACGCGCAACGTCGTTTTCATCTTTTAAACAGTTTGCCAGACCATTTTTTGCAAGACTCGTTTTTCCAACTCCTGGCGGTCCTTCAAAACCAAAACAGTATCCTGTATGTTCTCCATTCATCCATTGACCAATTATTCTTTCAAGTTGCCTTTTAGCATTAGTATGACCGTATACAGATTCATCCAATACTTCTCTTACATTCTTAATATTATCATTTACCTTACTCCACATAAGTAATAACTTTTCCAATGTTTCTTCAATTTCAATCGTCTTATAAAAGGTTGTGTCTTGTTCAAATTGTTTGAATACATCATTTATTATCTTTTTTTCGTCTTTGTATTTCTTGACAAACTTTGTTATTTCATTTTTCATATAGCTATTTTTCTTACCACTATGACATATTTTTTCACCTTTAATATTATTCTTTTTCATGATATTGTTTAAATGACATACATTCACAATCAAACCTTCTCGCTTTTTGTTTGTTAGAATATTTAATAACTTTTCCATATTTAAATTTTTCAAGATAGGAACATAGTTATTTTTTAATTCCGTCATATACTTGAATAATTCAATACTACTATAATTTTCTAAGATTGGGAAATTTGGAATATACTTTAAGCTTTCCGGTTCTAATTCATTAATCATAGTTTTAAATTCATCGTTTATTATCTTTATGCACATCAAAATAGGTTCTTCTTTATAGACACCAAATGGTATTTTTAATAAACCATCCAAATAATTTTGTGCTTTAGAACCAGAATCTTCACTTTTTGCCTTTACTTCTTTTAATTTATTCATTGCTTTTTCTTTCACACTATCAGGGGCTTTCATCAAACATATTTGTTGTTCAATGGGAATCTTATGATTATCTATATTGGATAGATTTTTTGTATACTTTATAGTTACTTTCATCGCATCTCTGAAATATTTTTTTATTATCCAAGGAAGGCTATCAAATAATAATGTTTGTTCATACGTATCTACTGAATTATTGCTTTCGTTTGATAACAAATCATATAATAGATATGCTAAATATTGAAATTCCGGATCTGAATTGCGAATTAACAACTGGATAAGCATTGTACGTTGACCATATAATTCACTCGAAATAAACTCTTTAATCACCGTAGAAATTGTTTTTTGCTTTATCAATTTTGATTGATTGTTATAACCGACAAATCGCTGATTTAATTCATGGTTATTGTACACTAATAATTCTTTTACTGTTAGCGAATCAATAAATCTATCAAAATACTCTGAATTGTGTGTTTGTGTTGTCTCATTGTTATCTTTTAATTGTTTTACTTTGTTTTTAATAAAACTATCATTTATAAAATCTAATCCAATATCATCTACGATACCATTTATTATTAGTGTTTTTTTTTCAGTTGTGTTTTGTAATGCCACCTTTATTCCGTATACTTTTGTTTGGAAATTTTTAGATGTTCGCGCCAAATCAAAACAATCAAATGTTGTTGCCTGGTCAACAATCATAAAATCTTCCACAATTCTATTTTTTATTATCTTTTTATTATTCACCACTTTATGGTTATTTTTCCACGATAATGCTTTGTAACTAATTGGATGTACATATTTTTTTACCACATCATAAATATGTTTGTTTGTATTATTCACTACATCTGTAAGATAATCATTTCCAAAACATATATTCACCAGATCCACAAAATGATTTGTACCATATGTTTTAAAAATAACAGATAACTCAT